>Ga0099826_10001574_pt1 | contig 13879 bp, 9 predicted proteins | sample Mtrugardesep15_FD_76830 | JGI IMG/M metagenome (GOLD analysis project Ga0099826, IMG submission 76830) | Root nodule microbial communities of legume samples collected from California, USA - M. trunc garden sep15 | ecosystem: Host-associated > Plants > Roots > Nodule | place: USA: California... | reverse complement strand
AAATTAGTCTGTTTTCTGTTATGTGACAGATAAACACTTGCAATGGCTTTTATTGTGATAAATTTACTCCCAATAAACCCTACAAGCCTACAATGTGGACAGAGGCTTGGAGTGGCTGGTAATCATTTTTTTAAGTTGCTTACTCCCATATTTTGGAATTGCGGAAATGGATTTGCATAATTTTTTCTTTTGTCAAACATGAAGGTTTTCAGAATTCGGAGGTCCAATCCACAAAAGACCTGTTCAGGATTTGGCATTTGCAGTAGCCCGATTTATACAAAAAGGAGGATCCTTTGTAAACTACTACATGGTTGGTTTTCTCATACCAATTTAACAATCGAAAATTTGGTGATGAATTGATGGCAGCCACTTGAGTAACTTACTTCGTTCATGCAGTATCATGGAGGAACAAATTTTGGCCGCACAGCTGGAGGTCCTTTTATCACTACCAGCTATGACTATGATGCTCCACTAGATGAATATGGTGAGAGCCGATAGTTCACAAACACTCATGCATGAATTAGCAATTTTGAGTTCTAACACTTACCACACTTCACTAGAGTAACACAATATTATTCAACGCTTTCACTTCAAGATTTTGTTGTCACAGCACACAACAGTACACACAGGCTACATGGCCTAAGGACTAAACTGACTACTTTTTGTTACAATAAATATTGACAGGTTTAATTAGGCAACCTAAGTATGGTCATCTAAAAGAGCTTCATAAGGCTATTAAGATGTGTGAGAAAGCATTAATTTCAACCGACCCAGTTGTTACCTCATTAGGAAACTTCCAACAGGTTAAACTCACTTTCAAACGTTATTTTCTTTCACTGTTCCGTGAGTTCCTTTATTGACACAAGTGGGTATTCATCCTTTCTCAGGCTTATGTATACACCACAGAGTCTGGAGATTGTTCGGCTTTTCTCTCAAACTATGACTCCAAATCTTCTGCAAGAGTGATGTTCAACAATATGCACTATAACTTACCTCCGTGGTCCGTAAGCATCCTCCCGGATTGTAGAAATGCTGTTTTTAACACGGCAAAGGTATGGAACTGAAGTGTTAGACATTAAATCATCATATAACATTGATACTCAACGATCACAATCATGCTTCCTGTACACAATTTATTCACCTTCAACATCTCCATTCAACGAGATTTAACAATTTAGCGTTTTGTTAAACCACTGAATTCACTTTCTTCCTATATTAGGTTGGAGTGCAAACATCTCAAATGCAAATGTTGCCTACAAATAGTGAGAGGTTCTCATGGGAGAGTTTTGAGGAAGATACTTCTTCTAGTTCTGCAACTACAATCACTGTTTCTGGTCTCTTGGAACAGATTAACGTAACAAGGGATACAAGTGATTATCTTTGGTATATAACTAGGTAAGATTCATTTTGTAAGTTGTTTACATTTGCTCGTTAATTGATGTTGTTGTCATCAATTGCCGGAAATTACTTACGCCTTTAGATTCCCTAACTAGTTGAAAGTAGAGTCATTCTTTATTTTCATCCCACATACATCGACAATGTGTGTATTGAGTCATAATGCTTAGCAATTCTCTTGCATTTTTCTAGCACACTCTAGATCACTAGCGAGTTGCATCAACCATAGAATCAAGTGGTTGATATTTCTATATGCTGTATTTAAATTGACATCTAAAATTGCACGGCTTTGACATTTTGACTGAATTTCTAAGGTTCTTTAGCTTCTAATTAAGAGTTTAAAAACTACTTCTGCTGTACTAATTTATTTCATGTCAATGTGTCGATAGTGTTGATGTAGGTTCATCCGAATCCTTTCTCCATGGAGGCAATCTCCCCAGTCTCATTGTTCAGTCAACTGGGCATGCCGTGCATGTTTTCATCAATGGTCGACTTTCTGGTATGTAGTTAGTTTGTTTCTTTAGTAGATCTCACTTCCATCAAAAAGTTAAAGGAAACATGATATATATGATTGAAAACAGGTTCTGCCTATGGAACGAGGGAGGATAGGAGATTCAGATACACTGGCGATGTAAATCTTCGTGCCGGAACAAACACTATAGCTTTGCTCAGTGTTGCTGTTGGACTTCCAGTAAGTTTTGTTTTCTACCTTTATTTTCTGAAATTCTACTGCAGTACTTAGCACTTACTAATATCATTCATCTGTGTTTTGTGCTGTCGAAGAACGTGGGTGGACATTTCGAGACTTGGAACACAGGCATTCTAGGTCCAGTTGTTATCCATGGACTTGATAAGGGAAAGTTGGACTTGTCTTGGCAGAAGTGGACTTATCAGGTTGCTTAATCGTACTTTAGCAGCTTAAGTTGACATAGTTACAAAGAAATTTCAATTAAGATGATCTCTTCTCTAAACAGGTTGGGCTGAAAGGAGAGGCCATGAATCTTGCATCTCCAGACGGTATCTCTTCTGTAGAGTGGATGCAGTCGGCGTTAGTCGTACAAAGAAATCAGCCACTGACATGGCACAAGGTACAAAAAAGTGCTTAAGCTCGACTTAAATAAAATATTTGACCCCAAAAATGATGAAATAACTGATCAGTAAACTTTGCAGACATTTTTCGATGCCCCTGAAGGAGAAGAGCCATTGGCATTGGATATGGACGGTATGGGTAAAGGTCAGATATGGATTAATGGGATAAGTATCGGAAGATACTGGACTGCTATAGCTACTGGTAGTTGCAATGACTGCAACTATGCCGGGTCATTTAGACCTCCAAAGTGCCAGCTTGGTTGCGGTCAACCAACTCAGCGATGGTAAGTTTAATTACTCGTTAATTAACATTTTAGGTGATGCATGACTTGGGTTAAAAATACCTAACATGGGTTACTTCATGTTTCAGGTACCATGTACCACGATCTTGGTTGAAGCAAAATCATAATTTGTTAGTTGTTTTTGAGGAACTTGGGGGAGACCCTTCAAAAATTTCATTAGCAAAGAGATCAGTGAGCAGTGTGTGTGCTGATGTATCAGAGTATCATCCTAATCTTAAGAATTGGCACATTGATAGTTATGGAAAATCGGAAAATTTCCATCCTCCAAAAGTTCACTTGCATTGTAATCCTGGCCAAGCCATCTCTTCCATTAAATTTGCAAGCTTTGGAACTCCGTTGGGAACCTGTGGGAGTTACGAGCAAGGAGCTTGTCATTCTTCTGCATCTTATGACATCCTAGAGAAGGTAACTCAACCTTTTTCTTCATTTAACAATTAAACATTGACTTTTAATATTATAAAAAGTTATATTGTCTCTAATTCAGTTGCTCAGTGTTAATAGACACTAAATTTGAGACTAATTTTGTTTTTTCCGTCTCTAATTTCTGTCAACTTTATTTTTGGATGATAACATTGCTGATGCTATTTGTTTTTTCATTTTTACACAGAAATGTATAGGAAAGCCAAGATGCATAGTAACTGTATCAAACAGTAATTTTGGGCGAGACCCGTGTCCGAATGTATTGAAGCGGTTATCAGTTGAAGCTGTTTGCGCTCCGACTATTACCAATTAAAGGAGCTGATTAGTTAACAAAGCACCCTTTTTAAGTGTAATTTGCAGCGACTTTATTAGCTAGTAAAGTTAAAACAGTAATAAGAGTAGAATAGGTAAAGTGCCAATAGTATTTTTTAGGGGAGTCAGTATTTAATATGTTGTGCCAAAGGCACATGGTTTTTATTTAATTTTAAGCAGTGTTGTTTTCTTAAAATTAGTCATTTATGGACAGTTGAATCTGAAACCAGGTGTCTAAGAATTGGACCCTTGTGTTGAGAGTGTGAATTTGGAGTCATAGTTCCCAGCCTATATGTTTTAGTTTGATTTGGCACTGGGAACAAAGGCAATTTCAGTGTTTTTGTTTGTTTGACTTACTGGAGTAAATTAAACTCCAAATTAGGTTCAAGTTAGGAATGGGTCCTAATGTAACCATGAAGTTTGTTGGAAGTTTATTCAGTGCAATTTGTCTATTGTATTCGCTATTTCTCTACTGCTTTTTACTTTACTCAATGACATTACTCTCATGCAATCAGTTTGCGATAGAAAAATAACATATACACCTTTTTGTTGTTGAATCAAGGTATACTCCGATCAAGATATACAATTTGTTAATATCTTCTAATGATAGTATTTCATACGTACAGAACGGACCCTATACGAGTGTTGTTGATATTGATGGTTGAATTTTCCGCTCACACGTGTTGTGACTTAAGTATAAAATATCCCAATTGATAGTTTATAAGTAAATCATATTTCAAGAGGTCAGTGGCTCTCCACTTCTCCCTAACTTTGCATGCCACACATACCTTTGACAGCCAAGATCTAGCGCAAGTGATTGGCACGTAGTGTTGTAAACTCGTGAGTACCGAAGCGAATTTGATTCCTACTAAAAAAACACCATATCCACTTGAATTCAAACTTTAAATCCAAAACAAATAGTACTAGAAAGATGTAAATATAATCAACCAAAACTGTAGTTCCAATGGTGAAGAGGAAAGTCAATGTCATAAATTAGGATTGCATAATATAACATCATCATCCACCATTATTAAGACAATAGGGAATAAAGTTTTGGATAGTCATAGACGATACGTCACCCTCTATATGAAATTGTAAGGTGCAAGAAAAAGAAAAAACGTTCACTACAAGATAATCATAATGAAAATAAAGATGGCATCAGAGTAAATATTACTATGTCATTGTAGATGAAACCAACAACAACACCAACAAAATTAAACATTGGCTTATGCCACATGTTTCTCTATTGTCTCTGTCAGCTCATCTTTCTTTGCTCCTACCACTTTGCCCAAAATTGTTCCTTCTTTCACAAACACAAAAGTTGGCATCGCCTCAACAGCCCAATCTTGAGCAACAGACTGCAATTCAATCAACAAATTATACATGATTGATATCTCTATTTATCAAATTTTTCTGTTTTTTTAGGCAGAGTGCACACACTTTTACACTGACGTCCAATAAAAATCTTTAGTATTTTACGGTTATTTTTCAAATGCGGCAACAAAGTAGGTATATGTGACGACATGATGAGTTTTCATTGGATATCAATGTAGAATTAATTTATAATAACATGACATCCTCATTAAACTCTTACGCAAATTAATTAAAATTTGTTACCTTTAATTCGTCCACATCCACCTTAAGGAATATGGCATTTGTATACTTCTTGGCCAACTCAGCAAGGAATGGTGCAATGAAACGGCATGGTCCACACCAAGAAGCAGTAAAATCCACAACAATCTGGATCAATAAGAAAGGTAAATATATGTTAAATTTCGAGATAATAGCATAAATCCACTAAAATTGATTTCTATTTATCAAGATAATAGCATAAATCAAGATATGATGCTGAGGTAAAACATAAAAAAAAATTGATTTTGAAAGGTTTGTGAACTGGAGCATGCAATGCAGCTACAGACAGAGCATGTTGGTCTATAATTACAATCATTAGATAATAGATATCTTCCCATACAAACAAAATCATGACACACCAAAATTATAAAAATCATTATGAAATACAATGCAAAAAAATCACCCTGTCGTTATTGGCACACTAGGTCTACATCACTCACATGCATGTTTTATCAATAAGTCAGGACTTCCTATATGTAATCAATCAATGATATTAGACAAGAAAAATGAAGTGCAGAAGATTGTGAGATATTTATGAAGCATTAGCATACACCGACACCAAATACAATATTGACATAGACAAACACATTATGATACTGACATATTTACATTAATAATAATGATTATAAAAATAGAACTAATTGAATGTAACCACATGTTTTGGTGTCATGTTAGACACATACACGTCTTCAATCTAAAGTTTTGGAGCTACACAGTACACGTCGCTACAAACATCAGACATAACATTGACACACGCACATACACTATAGAAGATACAATGTTTTGATTATTTCTTGACGATTACAACACTTGCAGAGCTACACAATTTATGAGAGACATAAATTCTATACAGCAATTACGCTACAAATTAGCAACCACTAATCAACGAGATTTGTAATAGCTATTAGGAAATCAAGCCTAGTCAATGGCAGCTGATTCTGTGGAGTCTGTCAATACTCCTACATACACATCTAATAATTCGGGGAAAAAAAAACTATTGAATGTAACTACATGTGTGGATGTTGTGTCGGTGTCTAACACTAGCCTGTCTTTGACACCATACATATTTTAATCAGAAATTTCAGTGCTACATATAGTCAAACACTATATCTAATCAATCAATGATATTAGACACCAAACTCGATATTGACATAGACAAACACTGTATACGATGCTTACGTGACAACACTAATACTAATAATAATTTTAAAAATGGAACCAATTGAATGTAACCACATGTTTTGGTGTAATGTCGGACATCAGACACGTCTTCAATCTAAAATTTAAGGGCTATATAGGACATGACGACACGCACAAGAGAAACAACATTGACACATAAGCATATATACCGAGAATAATTTGAGAGAAAAATGATAGAATGTAACTACATTCGTGGATGTTGTATCAATGTCCAACACTAACATGTCTCGGACACAACAAATCTTCAATCATAAATAAATTTTGATGCTACATATAGTCAACAAACAAGCTACAGCTGTGTGACGTAACAGGAATTATGATACAATTACGAGGTTTAATAGCAGCCTAATTAAGCCTTAACATCAACCTTTTCAAATTAATGTTCCCCAAAATTAACATTTTCTTAGACACTGCCGTGAATCGAAGGCACCAATGGTTCTAAAGAAGACCTTGAATCCATGAGACAACTGAACACAACACACAACGACCACTTTATAATAAAACACAATACACAACAGTACGTCTCAAGAATTATACACATCATAATACATAAACCTAAAACGACCACCTTATAACAAAAACAAAAGAAAAGAAAAAATATAGAATAATGTTTCATAACCATGGTTGCATGCAAATAATAACCAAATAACCAACTATGATCAAATCCATAGAAAATCTTTTTCACGTCAATATTTTAATGGCAGATGCATTACGTAACAAAGCAAAGAGAAAAATATAATCATGTCACGCTCACAAATAAAAGCCACAAATTGAGATCCATATTTCGAATGCAAAATAAAACAAAAATAAACAAAAAATAGTTTGATATACATTTAAAAGGTACTAAAAATATACCAGTTTCTTAGATTCATTGCCCCTATGAAGGATATCATTCCATGCATCAACGTTGTGAACACTAATTACTTGTCCCTCTTCTGATGAACCTGCCATTATCTCCTAATTTCTTTGTTTAAGATTTTAATTTTAATTTGAAATCAAAGGAATCGTAACAAGCTTCTGTCAATGCGTTAAATAAGAATTAGAAATATGGGTTAGGAAGACTTGTAAATAAAAGGACTGGTTTTATTACTATTTTACAAGTTTGCCATCAACCGACAACCCTGATAATCTCCAATGCAGTTTTTTTTTCTTTTTCTTTTTTCTTTTTAATAAAATATAGCCCAATATTTTTTTTTTAAATAAGCCCAATAAATTAATGATTTATTTCATTCCATAAATGATAATTAATCTTCTTAATTGGAATTTAATTAAATACCGTCTCATACATTGAATTAATTCAACATAAAATAAAATATTTCCTATTTTGTAACCATAAAGAAAAAATATCAGCTGTGCTATTTCTAGGAAGAATTTTGTCCAGAATTTATCCCGAATAGTTTATAACCGTTGGATTAGCAATTGCTACAATTCAGGAGTGGATGGAATAAAATGTAGTTTTTTTTGTTTTTTGTTTTTTTACAAAATTAAAGATATTCATTCATTCAAATTGAAAGAGTATATCGATATAATGCAAATTCGCTAAAAACAAAAATGATGAATCTGTGGCTCACAACATCCATGTTAATAACATAAAACGGCAAAGTACAAATGCCTACACATATGACTATATTTAAATCTCCGGAATAACCATGTTTCCAGATCTGCAACGTGGATGATACCAAAGTCATTGATTGAATCTGCACTGGATCGAAGCTGATCTGACAATCTGAAGCGATCAAATACTTAAGAGAAACAAGAAAAACAAACAACGTCGCACAAAGATGACGAACAACCAACGTCGTACGAAGACGACGAAATCACAAAATAAAACGAAATAGATGTGAAAATTACTTATTTCAATAAAAGGGAAATAGAAAAACGAGTTAGAGGGGTGATTTTGGGTCAAAAATTGACGCTAAATCACCCTTCTTTAATGAATGAAGGAGAATAAACTAGGGTTTTTGTGACAGCTCACAAGAGAGAAAAGAAAAAGAGAGAGCCGTCTATCAATATGTTACCTTGTTTAGTTAATAAAAGGTAGATTGTTGTTGCACTTAATTTAACATTGACGTGGTCTGGTCGTGAACTAGTTTATCAGGACAAATAGCATCCATTTTTCAAAAAATATTCCCTGATTTTTTTTTAATATGCATTCAATCAATCCCTCTTTTGTGCAAATCCGACTCAATCAACTTGGGGTTATGTGTCCCTCAAAGGGTGAATTGAGGATAGCTACCATCTCTTCTTTTGGTTCGTGCAGAGACAAAAAAGGAATTAAGTTTTAGGAGACCGAACTTAAAAGTATAATTAGGTGAAGTAAAAATTAAATTTTAAATATAAAAAGAAATTATAAAAAGAACCAACGTTTTCTTCTGATAACTTAATCTTAATGTTTGTTTTATATTTTGCTTAGTTAAAGACTTTTGTGTAGTATTTACCATGATCTTTTGAGAGGCAAACAACATGGATTCTATTAAGTTATTGAACAAATAGATTATCTCTCCCATTAAAATGATCGAAGATGGTGCATGTTTCATGTAGTTTTTATCATTGTTGTCCTAGATTAAGGTGGTATCTCCTCTATCGTATGATTATCATTGTCAATATTTTCTCGTTAATTTAATTAAGTGGTTGGCCTTGATAATTATGGTCTTAGTTAATGTGTTCCTTTAAAGATGTTTGATTTAGTTCTGGATTTCCTACCTTTGCTCATCTTGGGAGATTAAGCTTGTAGGAGTATTTCTTTTCCTAAAAGTTTTTAATTTGCTTTGAAAATTTGGCTCCTGTTGTTCACAAATTTTTTTTTGTAGAAAAAGTGTTTAAGTCTCTCAATATTATAAAGTTCACAAAAAATAAAAAAAGATACTAAAAAAATATAACATGTTACTATATAGACAAAATTGAAAAATCTTGGGGGGATTGTTGCCTCCACCGATCCCCCTTCTAGCTCTATGCATGAATGCGAGAATGCAAAATCTATAGGAGTTTTAATTTCTGAAATGTTATACAACATCCGAGACAACGCAACACAAACACCAAGGTTATTTGTGTTTAGTTTAAGGATACTTTACTCTAAGGATTTAATTTTTGAGAAATGTTAACGATCGTTTTCGAGATATTTTTTAAGAACCATAAGTAATAAATATTTATGAAAATGCATGTAATCAATGTATTAGAAATTAAAATATTTAAATTTTTAAAAAAATAATTGTTTATTTTGAAATGCTTAAAGAGTGCTCCAGGGGCACTTATTAATAAGATCCTTAATTTTTATACACCAACTGTGTAAATTTTTTTAAATATGCATTTAGTAATTATGCAACATAAATAAATATATGTAGAGATATTTTAAAAACTAACTTATAAAAGTACACTGTGATGCGATTTGATTAGATGCATGTTTAAAAAAGGGTTAAATATGTTTTTAGTCCTTATAAAATTGAGACCTTTTAAATTTAGTCCTTATTAATTTTAAAAGTTTTTTTAGTCCCTACAAAAAAAAATTATGCACTCGGTATTAGTCCCTACTCAATTCAAATTTGTTTAATTTATTCTTAAAGTCTTACGTTTTTGAACAATTCTTTGTAGACGTGTTAAGAACATTACTAAAAGTTCCTCCGCAAAAAATTATCGTAGAATTTGATTTTTACGCCCAGATTTTATTACTTTTACTTTTAACTTTTGTTGTATTAAAAAATTCATATTTAATTCGTTTCAAGTTAAAAAATTCTAAATTTTAGTTAATGAACCATTCATAGTGTCCTAAACTTGTCTTAAAAAATCGTTCAAAAATTTAAAAGTTTAAGGATAATTAAACAAACTTTGTTTTAGCAGGAACTAAAATTAGAAGTAATTTTTTTTTTTGTAAGGACTAAAAAACTATTAAAATTAAGTAAGGTAAACTTAGAAGTTTCCAATTTTGTTGGACAAAAAACATAGTATGCATTCAAAGTCAAATTAGAGTTGAAAAAAGTTCCTCCCCAAACACCAAGCCTAGAATCAAACTAATTCCGGTTAAAATGATACTCCCTCCGTCCCATAATACTTGACACAGTTGACCTTATTACGCATGTCAATGCGTAATTTTGAGCATAATTATCTTGAATAATATATTATAAAAATTTATGAAAATTTGATATTTTAAAAATACTCATCAAGACGAATCTAACGACATCTTATATGATATTATTTATCTTTGTATATTAGTAGAAAAATATGATCAAAGTAAGGTAGGTCAAAATTGCACATTTTCAAACGGGTCATCTATTGCGGGACGGAGGGAGTAGAATAAAGCATTTTAGAGCATCTCCAATGCAAGATGTTTTGTCCAATAGTATATTTATATTAGCTACTCCCATTGGGGCAGAAGTAAGATGGATTGCTACGGAGATACTCTGCTTCTACTCTCTCTTTCTCTCTCTCATAATTGTGGGTATTATTGCATATTTCAAAAAAGAAATAATGATTATTGCTGAAATGAAATAATGTGAAGTTCACCTTTTTAATACGAAGCTACTAATGCTCCATCATGTTGATGAAAAACTGTAAACATTTGGTCCCAAAGGATAGTTTCTTTAGGAACAAAGAACATTATCCTTTGGTGCCAAATAGTCAAATACATACTCTATTTGCGGTATTTCAATGTTAAATCACACATAACATGATACCTTTGAGGAATTCCTACCGAAGCAACTAATTTGTGGTAGCTAATGATCTGAAATCTGAATGCATGAAGCATATGGTTATATTTCACAAGCATGAGAATGCATTACAGTTTTATACAAAGTAGAATGGGCGCCAGTAAGAGAAGCAGATACTACAGCTGAATCTGATTCTCAAATCTGAACATAAAGTACACAGTTATGTTTCGCAAACTTGGAATGTATTGAATTGCAGTTTTATACTAAGTATCACTGAGAAAAATAGATACTACAACTGAATCAGATCCTTAAAACAGTATGTACCAAGAATGAACCAACCAATAAGAACCGAAGTGAATAAGAACCAAAATTTTAGGAAAGTGAAGCCTCCCAATGTGACTCCAAGAAAAAATACAATCACAAATGGTAAAATAGTACGCAGCATAGATATTTTGCTGACCCAGCGCCCGTTGAGTAAAATGAAAACTGCAAGGTTGACCACATTCCATCCACTGGACAGGTAGCCGAGCCTGTTCAAATTATTGGCAACAAAAGAGTGGCAGTTGCATGTAAAGAGACTGTAAGATCGGTGTTGGAATTCTTGAGTGCTCTTCAGTAGAGCATCGTCCCAGGTCCTCAAATCGCCTCCAGTTTCATCCTGCATGTAGAGTTCCTCACCCTTGTATGCAGACTGGCCTAAGGGGATGCAACACTGCCAGCAGTTGTTTCAAACATCATTAGATGGACAAGTTAATGCAGTTTATTTTGATGTTCAAATTCACCCGGTATGTGTTGTTGTCGTATCCAAAACAAACACCTTTTTTTTCCGTATGGAAGTCAAAACAACACACTGCGACAGAGTTATCAAATAACAATTACAGTGTAGCAAAATTTGAATATATCGCTATTGTACCGCAGTAGGCTACACAGTACAAATTGTTGTTAAATAGCAGCACTATAGTATTTTAGCGTAGCGGAATTTTAACAGATCATTATTCTCCGCAATCCGCGCTTGACATAAGACGTTCTTTAGATATATAGGTCTTCACAGTTATAAACAGTATACAGCAGCAATTACTACTACTTTCTAGGAATTCGGTTTATTCCCAGCTTGGATGGCCTACTTCTCTACCAGTATATGGGCACATTTGAGGCTTGTTGGATACATTTGATATGGCATGAGCAAAATCAACCCATACTCCACTTTGCAGTTTGCACTTCTACACCTCTACAACTTGTTGATGGCTCAATAACTGCAGACTCCAAGCTAGTTCATAGCATCATTGGTGCCTTATCTAAAAGACAGTAGAGAGTTGCCCTCTCCTCCACAGAGGCTGAATATCATTCAGCGGCTAACCCAACACTTCAGCTGAGATCATGTGGCTAGTCAATTTAGTCTGTGAACATGGAGAGAAGACAGCTGCTCCACCCCTATTGTCTCTATTACACAGCATGGCGCAAAAATCAAACCACAAAAGGAAGTTACATATACTCGTTGTTTCCATGTTTCACACCGAAGCAAGGGTTTCATGACTGGTTACTGACATAAGTTTGTGAGGCTATTTGGGAGTGTAACGAAAATCGGGACCTAACTCATCCTTACAAAACTGGTTTGTACAGTGAGGAGTGCCTCCTCTATATAAACTCTTCTCAAGAATCCTATATATCCGATGTGGGACTAAATCCCACCGAGTGTTGGCTGCTAACCGGGAGAACTTATCAAAAACACTTATGACATTGTTCATAAGCTGTTTTCAATTTATTTTCATAAGTTTTCTAAGATAGCTTATGGAAAACAGCTTATAGCCTATACGAAAACAATTTAACTTCATTTTATCTTCTGCAATAGAAATTACTTATACATCAGCGTTTATCATGATAAACGCTTGTACTGTAAGCTGCAAATAAGTTGCTTACTGAAGGATGGCCTATGTTTCTTCATTAGTGTCGACGATTCTAAACAAAATAATAAATTAGTTTGCAATGCTACCCAGAAATAATAGATTAATATAAGAAAAGTACCTTATCTTTGGGCACTTGAAGATATCTCGTAGCGGAACCAAAAGCGAAATTATCAACACAAACAAAATTAGGACCTGCAAAATCCAAAATAACACCATCCTCTCTACATATACCAATGTGACCAATGAAAGGAATAAACCAAGAGATAACAGGAAGTGGTGACCAAACAATGGAGCACGGAAAGCGAGCTCTTCTAGGATCAATTTGCATAGTATTACTATTAATTCGTGAAAAACCATTTTCCATCGTCATAATCTGTTGCTGTTCTGGATCCAAATCTAATTCTGCTTCCATTGCATAAATCGGAAGAACAATCACTTTGCCTATACATAATAATCAAATTAATAAAATATGATGGCGAATTACGTAATAACAAGAATTTGAGAGAGAGATCCGATCGAGTTACCTTACCTGGTGAACTAGTGGATCATTTCTGCGGCTGTGTCCAATTTCATGCCAAGATTCGGGAACAGAGTATCACGCGTCTTAGTAGCTAGATATAATAATAATCATTTTTAGACATACATAATTTTTATTTTAAGGTGGTCAATTTTGTTTTTCAACTAGTTAATTTTAATTAAAAATTAGTTAGTTTTAAAAAAATAATATTTGGAGCGTCTTGAGTTAAATTTAATTGTTTTGTATGATATAGATTAATACTCCCCCCGTCTCATAATATAAGCAAAAAAAACACATTTTCTTTGTCCCAAAATATAAGCAAAAAAGATAAATTTTTATAGTCTTTTTTTTTAAAAAATCTCTTTTCCAAGAAAAACTTTTGTTTATTCTCGTAAAATTTTCTCTCTTTCATTTTTTCCATAACCAATAGCCAATGGAAATTGTTTTTACATCTTTCTATGAAACTTT
>Ga0099826_10001573_pt1 | contig 13884 bp, 10 predicted proteins | sample Mtrugardesep15_FD_76830 | JGI IMG/M metagenome (GOLD analysis project Ga0099826, IMG submission 76830) | Root nodule microbial communities of legume samples collected from California, USA - M. trunc garden sep15 | ecosystem: Host-associated > Plants > Roots > Nodule | place: USA: California... | reverse complement strand
TTTTCACATATTTTAATTTTATTTTGGCTTGTTTCATATTTTATAATAGGGTTTAAAACTACATGTTAATGAAATTGTGAATAAAAAATAGCAAAAAAATATGTATTCAATTTTTTATTATATAAAAATAGACCTGCAATACTATTTTTTTCGAAGTGTATTAGTTTTTTTTTTTTGCTAGATTATTAGAAATAAAAAGAAATATTGAGGGATTAAAGTGTAGATTTTAACATAAGAGGGGAGGAGAATGTAATTCAAGCTTTTCTTATGGGAGGGGAATAATTTTTTTTCTAATATGTTTTGAATAAGAGGGGAGGGAAATGTATATTTTAACATAAGAGGAGAGAGAAGTGTAATTCAAGTGTCTTTGAGGGGAGGAGAGAGGAGTGTAATTTACTATAAAATTTAACATTATTATATTGCATCATAAAAACCTCGACATCTATTGAAGTGTCCAGTTTTTAAACGAGTGACAATTAATAAGTTTGAAAACTACAAAATTACGTGGTAAAACCATAAAATATTATCATCTATTGTTTAAAAACTAAAAAAAAGTGAGTATATGATTAGAATATGTACGAAAACTAAGAATATTCATCATAACATTAAGTGAAAACACGTTTGGTTTTTTCTACGTTACCCCTTGTTGAATTTAAGGTAATTTACTCATATAAAAAAAAACATTTTTTTCATCTTTATTCTTACAACGAGTTATCATTTTCGTATCAAAAACATCAAATTTCTTCATCTCCTTCATTCAACATGTGATCTCCATCTTTTTTATTTCATAATCGAATCCTAGCTGTCATGAGGGGTAAATTACCCCCAAATCATTAAGGGATAATGTAGACCTGATCCATAGTTTTTTATTCATACATTTAACTATAAGAACATCAAAAAAATTCATCTCCTTCATTTAACATATAATCTTCATTTCATTCATTCAAAAATCGAATCTTATTTATCATTAGGGGTAAATTACTCCAATTCATGAAAGAATAATGTAGGTCTCATCCATATTTCGTGGTTAAATTATCATAACCAAATGAGAATTTGAAATTGAAATTTGAATTGCTGCCTTAAATACAAAAAGAGACTAGTGTTTTAGACAATGACCTCGTAGCTATGTTCCAACAACTAGATCACAGTCCTTGTTCATCTATTGATGGTCAGATCATTAATGGTAAAGGCGGTACACTAGGTTTTGAGTAAACTGCGTACGAGGGAGGAATTTAATAGGGTATATTCATAAAGGTATGATAAGGCTTGCTGACACAATTCGATGGTACGAGATATTTCACTGTAAACAATGATAAAACTAAGTATGTACTTCGTGAATAAGTGTAAAATTCATATTAAGGCATAACTATAAATATTTATGCAAACAAATTCAATTTTTATTTTTATATTTTTTCCAAAAGTTGGCTAAAATTACATCGACTTAACCGATGATTGGACAGGTGTTTCTAATTTCTATGGCTGGGATTGCGTACCAAAACCATGTTATGTGAGATGCAAGTATTTCATTATTTTGTTTAGATGTACTGTGCTTACCACCTTTAGACGTGGAAACAAATGTGTGCTACTATTATTAGAAAATATGAAAACCATGTTAACTTGACTCATTTTGAAGTGCAAGTAGAAATAAATTTTGAGAAATTAACTCATTTTTCAACATGCAAGAAAGTAAATTTTGAGAAATTAAAATTACAATAAAATTTAAAATGTGTAAATAGCATCCACAAGAACTTAGCTTGTATTTATTTATCATTTCTTTCCATTTAGCTACATAGTTAGTACAAAAGGACTTCGAACACTATATTTACCATTACTCCATGTAATTGATCCAAACAGATCTTCGTTTAACGAGGTTAAAGTAGTAGAGAAAATAGCTTGGTAGTTTTGTTTTTTACTACTTTTTGTAAATTGTAGTTTCTCTGGAATCAGCTGAACTTTCACACCACTAGGTGCATTAACTACGGCGGAGTAAGCTACTTCATCCTCTACACCAACATTTGTAACAGTTCTACTCACATTCACAGTTTCTTTCCCGGTAAAGTTGGAGATTGCTATGGAAGGATAATTGATATTGGAAATATGATCAGGAGTCGATTCCTTAGGGCAGTCGAAACTATCAGGGACAGTTTTTGAAATAACCTTAATAGTGGTTGTGTTGTATCCTATGTAACACAAGTAGTTCAAGTAATCAATGGTGCTAGTTTCATAAACGAGCCCTGGTTGGAATGATTCAATTGTTGTTATGTCCCCTGCTCCATAGTCATAAGGTGTGGCAACTGACCCTAAATCTGTAGTAATGGGAGCCTTTATATTATTAATTTGTGTTGCTGCATATAAAAAGGAAGTTGATGAGTTGCTAGATAAATGTCAAAATATAAACCGGAAATGACCTATTTTACAGGTGGGAAAAACACTATTAACCCTTAATAATAAAAGTCTGACCAGATGTCATGATGGCTGATCTGATCGCAGAGGCACTCCAAGTGGGGTTCCTAGATTTAATGCTGCCGGCAAGGCCTGAAACATGTGGGCATGACATGGAAGTTCCAGATTCAAGTTTATATGGCAATGACTTTTTTCCCTTTGGAACATTTTCATCATCATTTCCAATCCATGCTGCAAGAATGGTAACACCTGGTGCTGCAATATCAGGCTACAAAGAAAGAATTGTTGGTCTTGTTCAGTTACGTGGATTGATGATAGTTACGTATAACCCTATTTATATCGTTATATATCTTTACCTTGAGAATATTCTTTGAAAGAGCTGAAGGTCCTCTACTTGAAAAGATTGCCACCATAGGTGCAGGCTTATAATCTATCACTGTTACTGTTGGTAGAATTGTTGCTACTGGATTGCTTCAGATTAATTTTATGCAAAGATACAGTAAAATTAACTAGTAATTAATTACCACCACCGTTGATTTTAGTACTATTAAATCAAATTCAAAATCAAATTTTAATACTTTTATTAGAAAAAATGTTTATGTGACAAGTTAAAATGTGTGATTGGATGCCAGTGTAAATTTACCCTTACCTCGTTGAATTGACGTATTGGAGGAGTGTGACAGCATCTTTTTGTCTTACCACTGTTGCTGGGAAGTCTGCATAAATATTTGCCACAGCTCCATCTTGGTCAGTAACATGAACAAGACCTAATCCACCTGCCTCTTGCACCGTCCTAATTTTGTCATCGGTTGAATAATCACCATCTACGCCATCGCATATGACAATATTTCCTTCAACTTTTTTCTTATCTAATGAACTTGGGTGACACTGACTGCATTTCATAAAGAATGTTAGTTTGCCTAACTTTAAAACAAAGTGATTATGGGTTTTTGATTATGCACAACAAACATGTTTAGGTTTATTCATTTTCAGATAGATTTTGTGGATGTACCTTGCTTCAGTTAAGTCAGCAGTAATTGTCTTAGCAGACTTTCCAGTTATCAATGGATAATCGGCGGATTTTGAAAGAGGGGAGAAATTTATGGCTTGACCCTAAAGTACAACAGTTAACGAGCATAAGACATACTTTCTCCAGTCACTAATATAAGCAAAAATTGACTTTTTAGGAGCATAAGACATACATCATTTATTGAATGAATCTAAAAAATGAACTTTTGCTTATAATAGTGACCGGATGGAGTAACATTTTCTAAAATTAATTGTTGTGCAGACTAAAGTTGTTGTATAATAAAGCATAGTTCATTTAAATACGTATTTATTTGTTTATTCTAACAAAGAAAACTCTAAAAAATGTTGACCCTTTTAAAAAATATATATATGGAACATTGCGAAGTGAGTGCATAAAGTGTACCTTAATAACTTTATTATCACCCAAGACAACGTTGGACTGAAAGTCACGGTCAATAGTGGTGGCAGCAACCGTTAATATCCAAGGTGCATCGTTAACAACAGTACTCAGCTCTGGACCAGCATTCCCAGCGGAGCAAACCACCAAGATGCCATTCTCCGCAGCATGGAACGCTCCAATTGCAATCACATCGGTTTTCAAGTCAGGTTGGGAACTCGGACCCCTACCAAGGGAGAGCGAAAGCACATCAACTCCATCAGAAATTGCATCATCAAACGCCGCAAGTATGGCAGAGCCAGAGCAACCAATATCGCTGCACACTTTGTAAATCGCCAACCTCGATTCAGGGGAACCACCTTTTGCTGTCCCTTCTGCAAGACCATAGTATGATGCACCACTCACGGCATTTCCGGCCGCTGTCGATGCCGTGTGGGTTCCATGCCCAACTGAATCCCTTGTTGTGGCTGACGCACCATCATCCCCATCAAGGTTAGAGTAATACCTTGCTCCTATTATCTTCCTAAAATTGAAAAATATCAAATAAAAGTATGGCAATGTTACTCTAATGGCCCCAGAAACAAAAGTAAACATAGATAAGTTTGATTTTATTTTTAGTTCCAAGATAAGCTTCATTTGGTTTGTTTTAGGAAATTCTAAACAGTTAAAACTTTCGGCTTCTTTTGATTTGTATTTTGCAATATCTTGTTACTAAATCTATACCAAACCGAATCCATGAAGAACATGATAAGTTTGTTAGGTTTAATCGGGTTGATACTTTTAAAAATTAAATGCTTATTTTACAAACTCCAAAGAATTACAGTTAGTTTTTCCATACGTTCTAGATTTTTTATGCTAGTAATGTATAATGATTAAAAAATGCATATATAAAATATATTTTTCAAGATAATACTACTAATATAGTTCTTTTTTTTATTATCAAGAATAAAGTAAAGTAAAATAAAACCAAAACACAGTTCCCAAATGATCGATTAAACTAGACCTGAATTAATAAAAACCATAATTTTTTTTTGAAGGAAATAAAAGCCAGATTGGTTTTTTTTTTTTGGTTACAAAGCCAGATTGGTTTAGTTTAGTACAGTTTGGACCTGAATATGAAAATATAAAATTAATTTAATTGGTTTGTATTAAATTTGCATATATTTTGGGACATTCTTTTAATCCTCCGGTTCTCAATGAAATTAAGAGGGCCTTAATTTATTAAGCTCAATCAGTTAAGTGTTGTATCTTTGTTTGGTTATTACTATAGCGCTAAGTTGATTTTATTTTTTTCTTGCTAAAACAAAAGTTGATTTTATTTTTTCTTTTCTTTTATTGCTTTTTTTCTTTTTTTCTTTCTGTGGGGTTGGACCTTTTCTATCTACCTATTACAATTAGATGAGTTGAAGTCATTTGAAGTCATGCAGATGCCTTTCCAACCGGGTGGAATAGGATCCATTCCATTGTCCGAAAAACTTGTTGCTTCTGGCCATATACCTGAATAATCAATTATTAAAAAGATAAACAAATTAATTGAGTACCAATGTAACTAAACTCATGAAAAGGATAGAGTAATAGCTTTGGATATGATTTAATTTTTATTTAGCTAGTGATTAGTACATTCGATATTCTATATGTACTCCTTCTATATCAATACCTAAAACATAACGAACCTGAGTCTAACATGCCGATTACGATGTCCGACGATGAAGATTGAGAAGAAGAATTTGAGAGTGTGCTGTCAATTTTGACATGAGTTTGCAACTTGAGGAAATCCCAAGAATGAGTTGTGTGAAGCTTCAGAATGGAATCGGGAAACACAGACACAACTCCAGGTTGTTGAGCAATTGAGACTGCTTCATTTTTTGACAAGCGAGCTGCGAAGCCTGAGAATCCGTGTTTGTAGTTGTGTACTAGAGCTTTTTCATTCCTAAAGAATTCACATCATCAATAATTAATTAATTAATCACATTTGAAAACACTAGCTAATTGAATATCATGGTATATATGCAATTAATTACCTTCTTAAGACAGTGTTTAAAACATGGGCATGATCTTTACGAAGGGAACCATTTGTTGAATTCGTGGCTCCCATGTATACAATATAAACTTGATTGTTATTTTCTGATTGAGTAGCTGAGGATGATATTGACTCTCCAAGGAAAAGGAAGAGAAATTCAAATAATAGTAATAAACTTGGATTTCCTTTCATGATTAGTATTCTCTCAAATTGAACTTAGCTTTACTTTGATGGTGTTATTCAATTAGATGAAGAGGAGTATGCTTGTTAGCTCCCGCCCTCCCACATTTATATAAAAAGTCATTGGACTAGTTAAAGTAAATAAGGTAAGTGGTGCTTTATTGTGTCAGCATTGGGTTGTAAGATTTATGGTAATCTCTTAAAATAAAAATTTTGATTTATGGTAAGATATGTATCAGAAAGTTATATCATAAACCACTAAAATGTCGTCACTCAGCAAAAACAAATTATACACTTGGGTTTAATCACATTTTATCACATATTATTATCATATAGGTTATTGTAAATTGTAAAAAGTTTAAATAAGTATAAAACTGGACTAGAAATTTTTTGTCCGAGATTACAAAGTCATCACTAAGCTAACACCTTATGAACAATTTTTTTTAAGCTAGGGAAAGAGATAAATTATTACTAATTGAAGTGATAGTCATGATTCCCAAGTGATTTGAACAAGATCCCTTGAAATTATAAGACCAAATTTTTATTGCTGAATTAACACCTTCCGGACAAATGTGATGGATGAGATGCAACTTATAACTGAAGATTAACTAGATTTGATGCATTAATACTGATATGATGACTTTTATAAACTAATACTAGTAAGAGACATGATAGTGGGATATAATTAAATTTGTACCGTATATAGCAATTAAACAAAATTTGAAGGTGACAACTAGAGTACTCATGGAAAATGGTGGATAATTTACCTCAATCAATAAGCATTCACCTTTTTAGGTGGTATCCATGTACTATCTTGACTCTACCAATAAATTGCTCATTTTCATTGGTTGGTGGGCAAGTTATCCACCATTTTTCAAAGGTAATTTAGAAAAAAAACCAAATTTGAATGGTAGATTTGTTAAAAAATTTATAACAGTGTCGTTGGTTCTAGTTTTTCAGATTGTGCTCAGCTATAGGTTTTGAAACTAGGCATTAAGAACACGGGTAATACACGGGTAATTCTAGTTGTTACGAAACGTAGAGCGAAGAAATACTAGAATAACAATAATCATAATCCATGTGTTCCGTGAAATCAAGTTTTTATTCTTCTTAACTAATTTATTTGCCCGTCCTATGTTTCGTGTCTGTAACAAATGGCATAGCTCAAAGAACACATGCTATTCATGTTTTTTTCGACAATACTATTCGTGTGTTTTTAGAGAAGCTAACTATTGAGAAAATTTATTAGCCAATTAACGTCATTTTATCCATTAATTGTTTTGATTAGGTACGACTGACAAAATTTTATGGGGTTTAGATAGTTTAACTAGTTTAAACTAAAGAATAAATAGTTTTATATCTTGAGTTCAAACTTGAACAGAAAAAACAAATCTAACAATTAACCAAATTTTCTTTATTTGGAGTATATTATTAGCTGATAATGAATATGGTCGTGGCTTGCCTTGTTTGATTTTGTAATTTCATTTTTCTTTTCATCAATACTAATAAAATTAATTTTTTTTAAAATGTTATGGTGGAATTAGTGCATGCGCATTGCACATAGGCATCAAGCTCCACAATACTCCATCTACGCTAAGTGCGCCATTTGAAAAATTATGTTGTTATTTGTGCTGTAACCACAATTATAAACGATAAGTCGATATATAATTGACACTTGAAGTGGAGGTAGCAACTAGTTAGTGTGCATTTGATATAAAGCAAGTGAAAATCTATAATAAGCAATGTGTATATTAATAATGGTGGAAGTCATACCCATACTTAATTTTACTTACATCCGATCGAATTTTGTATTACTAGAACCTTTTCCTCCATAAATATAAATGTTAGAGAAAATGTCTTTTCAAAAAATTGCAAGTAATGTTATTTCTAATAAAAAAGTTTAAAAAGATATATTCTTACGTACTTTAGAAGTTAGTCTCTTGTTACCAAAAAAAGAAGTTAGTCTCACACAATCGACATTCATTATATCATGACAAGTATGTGGGCTTGTGTGGAAATAATGGTTTGTCTAACATGTGAAATATTGTACAAGTTAAAACAACTAATAATAATAATTTTTTTTTTTTGGAAAAGAACAATTTTTTATTTAAAAGTTTTTATATCTAATATTAAATACACAAGTTTCAATACAAAATTTATATTTTAAACTTCTTAACACGTATAAATTTACACATGATAGAAAAACATTAAAAATAATTGTTCGTAATTATTGACTACTAAGAAGAGAAGGTTGATCAAAATAAAGATTAATCATGTGCCATTGTAATTCGCGGGGAAATATGGTAATCTTACTAGACAAGCATTTTAGTAAACCATATCCACAAGTTAATTGAATTCGGCCAGAATGAGCACTTGTTAAAATTATTTATTATGAGCAAAGAAGTTCCCATTCATTAAATGGGTTTGGTCTACATTAAACTAATTAGCACAAGGGAAAAATTTGAAATAAAATAATGTTTTTCGCTTCTGTCTTTGATATAAAGATAAAAACATCAATAAAAAAAGTATATCGAAAACAAAAAAAAAAATTCGAAACTCAACGTCATCTGTCATGTTTTACCAAAAAAGAATGTTAGAAATATTTTTTGTTTTTGATATTTTTTGTCTGAAGGAAATAAAGAATGTAGAAATACTTTTTGTCTTTGATGGCATATACATTAACCCGTGCATCGCACGGGTGTCACACTAGTACTCTACAAAACACAATGATTAGTGAGGGGTTCGATTTTGACTCTAATGTACGAAGAGAACACGATTGTGAGAGGAGAATACACTTTGTGGACCCTACATATTTTTTAACGGAGATTCGTCATTGTAAACAATGGTAGAACTCAATGCATAAAAATTGGTAGTCTAAAACTCTATGATCCGAGAGTCTTCATCCAAAAAATATTTGTTTCTCTTTAGAAGCTAGCATTTCGTTTATTTCCTCAAGTGTCATGTTTTTATTTGGGCACTGCCATATTTTTTTATACAAAGCACTTTCATGTTTCTATTAGAGCATTGAGAAGAGGAAAATAATCGAGATATGATTTCATTTAAAAAAATAATCAAATAACCGATAATTTTTAAAATCTTTTATTTTGGAAGTCATTCTTAAATATTCTTAAATAGGTGAGACCTACATTACCTCCTAATGAATTGGGGATAATTTACCTTTAATGACAAGTATGATTTGATTCTAGAACGAAAAAGATGGAGATTACATGTTGAACAAAGGAGGTGAAGAAGTTTGATATTCTTGAGATGAAAATGGTAATTGATTGCAAGAAAAAATCAAAATGGTGAGACCTACATTATCTCTTGATAAATTGGGGGTACTTTACCCCTAATGCCAAGTAGGATTTGATTATTGAACGAAAGAGATGGAGATCGCATGTTGAACGATGCAAATGAAGAAGTTTGATGTTTTAAAAATGAAAATAATATTTGATTGTAAGAAAAATGGATGAAAAAAATGAATTTATCAATGAAAGAGGTCAATTACCCCAAATCATTGAGGGGATAATGTGAAAAAAACTTCTAAAATATCCTTCTTTTTTACACGAAGAATTACATGAATACTCTTTTTTAACATTTTTTTTCTTTAATAAATCTGTTATATATGAAATCAACGTGGTTTCACATTTGAAAAATGAGTTTACATAAAATGATCAGACCCACCTAAATTTGACTAAAGAAGATAGTAAATGTTAGAAGAAGTTTGTAAAAAAAAAAAATGTTAGAAGAAGTTTTGAAAATAGAGGGATCGCCCCTCCTACATTTCTCATGTTGACACATATTACATGTGAGACGTAGACGTCAAGCTGATCTCCCTCCTACACCACCTGCTGCTACTGCCGTTGGATCTCAGTGAATGGGATCCACGCTTCATAGACAACTACACACATAATTCGAACATTTCTAGCCCAAACGTATGGTATATATCTCTTTATAACATGATTTATTAAAAAAAAAAAATTTCTCTTTATAACATGATTGCATGTACATGTTGCTGCTATAGCTTCATGAGTCCACCTCTTGGGAGAACCAACCGATGGTTGTCGAGGTTTATGTTGCTCATATTTCATTCATGTGAACGTACATTCCGAAACTTTTTAATATGGTATATGATAGAACATTATGTTGTTGATTGATTCATATAGTTGATTCTATTGATGAATAATTTAATAAGTGTATTAAATTGTGGTCATGTAATAAAATCAAAGTTTGTATCCGCATAGATTGTTTCTGTTTTAACTCAACAATTCTTTTTTTTTTTTTGGTCAAGTTTTAACTCAACAATTCTATTGTATTCAAGATGTAAGACTAGGGAATATGATTGAAATATATTGATTTGATTGAAAATTAGTGATTAAAATATGATCAAGTATTTTTCGAATCCTTCTTATTTATTATTTGGTAATCGTATCTGGTTGTTATAATCGTTCGTTTAAAATTATGATTATTTAACAAAATGGTTAAGATTAATTTCTGGCCTCATAACCCTCTTTTTTATCAGAAAACCCTATGTCTTTGGTAAGTTCTTAATCATCGAATGTTTGATCAAACATTCAAAATCTTCGTATCACAAATAGGGTAACACAATATTTATAAAACTATTATCGTTTGAACAATTATCTTAGCTAGTTTCAAAAGTTAGGATTAATAGTCATTTGACACTTGAAATGAGATCATGTATTTACCAACGCACAAAAAAACATTAAGAACAAAGATAACTGAATAATACTAAGCTGACAATTGCAAAAAGGAATACTCAAGATTATATGGTTCGAGTAGCTGTAAAGAAGTCCATCTACTTGATCTAATATAAGAAACTTAGCTACTCATAGTAGATTTTTTTTAAGAACTCATAACAGAAATTAACATAGTAAATAAGTTTGAAGAATTGTACATGAATAGATGATAAACTAGAAGCTTCAATCTTGTTTCTAAGGTAAATCTTCAGTTTGGATCTCGTAGAAACCGTGTTCCTCAGCTCTACAGTGCAGAAATTAGACCCCTGGTACTGAAATATGTGTTCCTTTATATAGACAAGTGAAATTCTGCAATTTAAGAACTACCTTGCGCAATGTGCGATGCGCAGGGACCAGAAACATGTCCTGTGATTTCTTCATCAATCATAGGACGAAATTTTACATTAGTTCCTCTACAAGGTTGGTACATAAGACTGAAAGATTCTTGAATACGAAGTTTAGTAATCATAGATGTATAAGTATCGCCAACACTCTCTATTAAGGTCTTTATTTTCACTCTATATATATTGAACCAGTCTCAACACTCATAACTCATGAATTGACAAACCAAAGAAAAAGAAGTGATGGTATTTGGCAGACCAAAGAAGCAAAAAGAGCACATATGATGCAGTTGCTTAGTGGTGAGTAAGAATCATCATTTGAGAGAACTTGTATCAGATTATATGTGTCTGAGATGAACACCTTGTGGAAGAAGGCTGTATCTGATATTGAGCTCTTCAAATATTCTTTTAACTTCCATCACTAGTTCACTTTTCCGATTCACCTTCTCCCCAAACTCTTGAAAGTTCATTGTGTGAGTAACATAAAGACCCATCTTAATCTTATTTACATTTTCAATCTCTATTACTACCAAGCTGAAATTAGGATGCCAGTATTGTGGATTCCTCTCCGCGTACCTATTTTTTTTTAAACAAAACATTACAGCACAGAAATACATAGAAATATTAAGATTAAAGCGATAAGAGTTGTTCCAAATTTGTGATAAAACTTTTCAGTAGCTTACCTCGTTATTTTTTCTTTCAGTGCTCCAATTTTCTCTGCTGGTGTCGTAAAATCAACCGAGAACTCTATACTTTCAACCATATTTGGGCTTCTGTAATAATTGCTAATTGGTTTAGTGGCGAGGACAGAGTTTGGATAATACACCTTTTCATTATTAAGCTTCAAGAATACTGTTGTCAATATATTCATTTCTTCAACCAATAGCTGCCAGATAATTCTCTGCATTAATACGTGAATCTCGAAACAATAAAAATAAATTTGGCTGCTATAAGTTACCTCAACACCATCTACAACACAACGATCCTCAACATCGAATGGATGCATTACAAACACGAAGATGATGGCTTCAAATATATTCTTACACGTGTTTCCAAACATGAACCCCGCTAGTACTAGCTGCGATGAGAGGAATACAAGTACTTTTGTTGTTGCAATCTCCATTAGAAGAAGCCACACTACTATGCTCACCACTACTAAGACCCCTGTCACAAGCTTGTTTAATTGTTTAACAGCTGTTTTCGTGTCGCATAAGGCATGCGCCAGTGCTTTACGTTCTTGATAAACCTTCAACTGAAAAATACAAACATTATAGTCGAAACAGGATTTCAATCCTTCATTATGATGATGATAACTTTTTAACAAACATATAAACCTTACCACCCAATCTGCTAAAGACTTTTTGGTAATTAGCCCTGTATCTGCCTGGGCCAGTAGGGGAAATACAAAAGGAACTTCTTCCTTAATCATGAATCTACGGAGTTCATTCTCATCAATGTCCCTATTCATAATGAGAGCACTTTTTAGCAACAACAAGAGTGGTAAATACCAAAACAAGGAGAAGGGCATATACATTTACGCCCAAATTGGATATACAAATTAATTAAGTATTTATCATGAGTGATTATGTATAAAGTCAAATTGTTTTCATTTAAGCCATAAGTTGTTTTCATTAGCTACCTTGGAAAGCTTATGGACATGTCATAAGTTGTTTCCATTTGCTCTCTCAGTCCGTCTCACAAATCTTTATACTAGTAAATAAACTCAAATAAGTCAATCTAAATAGGCCCTTAAAAGCAACAATAACTCTACAAGTAATAATGCATACTATATTCTAACTACCCCAAAAAAATAATGCATACTATATTCTTACTTGCAACAGGGGGAAGCAGCAACATTCTTGAAAACATAATAGGCAGCAGCAGTTGCTTCCATCTCATTAGTAATTTCTTTACCAGTTCGTTCATTTTTTACATCATAAAAACTTTCATCAAGTGAATTAGAGATTGTGGACAGCCTTGAATTCATCACTGCATCTACCAAAATCTTCATAGTCCATGCGGAGACTTTCTCTTGCTTCATGTTGTGAAGCTGTGCCATATCAATAACCTCTTTCTTTGTGCAACCTTTAACAGTTTTACTCCCGAAACTAAAACGGCCAATACTTTGAGATCTGCCGATTTTCTCAGCCTCTTCCATTAGTGGAGGCCCGGACAGCATCTGCAGAACATATTGATGAAAGATCGATTCTTGAATTCGATCAAAGAAAGATTTGACATGGAAATTTGATGCCAAAATCATTAGCAACAATGTCTTTATAACCCACAAAAATGCTCCAATGAGAAGGGAAACAAGAGTCCATGTTACATCATTCAAAAACCTTGCGGCTAATTTAGATCGCTGGACCTCGTGATTGATAAAAAATACCCATGTAAGGAGAACCATACTGATCCAAATGAAAACCTGGACACATCGCTTCAACCCATGGACAAAATAAAGCACCTTTTTCTTCAACAAAAAGTTCATTTCAATCAAGAAAACAACAATGTGCATGAACCATTTGGTAACTAACAAGCCAAAAAATGTCACCATCACAAGGATACACCACCTCCAAAGCCCTAAACTCCAAATATTTATCCTTCTCAGTTCCTCAACTGTTAAGCTAGCCAACAAGATACCCACGACGCACACAAACACGAACAATTCGATCAAAACCTTAGTCGCTAGTCTCTTATGCTGGGCTTTACTAAATTCAACTTTCCTATAAATGATTTCGTCAGGATCCTCACCAGAAGAAG
>Ga0099826_10001572_pt1 | contig 13888 bp, 6 predicted proteins | sample Mtrugardesep15_FD_76830 | JGI IMG/M metagenome (GOLD analysis project Ga0099826, IMG submission 76830) | Root nodule microbial communities of legume samples collected from California, USA - M. trunc garden sep15 | ecosystem: Host-associated > Plants > Roots > Nodule | place: USA: California... | reverse complement strand
TACTTAGGGAGAAACACCATGGAGTTTTAATTACTGGAGTTCAGCTTTGTACAGATCTGTGTAAAACTAGCACAGAAGCTCTTGAACATATTAGGAAGGTAGTTTTTCATCTTTATAATTTTTTGTCAATCACATATAGTGTATTTCCCCATAATCCACTTTAGATCTTAGTTGAAGTAAACTTTCCTATTATAGACTTAGCATGAAAAAATATTCTGTGCTCTGCAATATTAAATCATCTATGTTTTTTTATTCATTCTTCTTCTTTGTCAGTTAAAAGCATCCATAAATTATAGAATTTGCTTCTTGAAAATGTTATTGATAGAAAAATAATATGAAACCATTCATGTGTCTTCATCTAATAGCTTGAGCATTTGGGGCAGTTGGTTCATAATATAATAACGGTAAATCGTAATGTTCGATCTGTGCTTCCCTTGTTCTTTTAATAAAAAGTTGAATTTCAGCACAAGACAGGTGGCCTTGTGTATTGTCCACGCATCAAACTCATCGGGCTCTTGTGTGAAAGGGCATATTATAAATACAATATTAAAGTATTCACATGTCTTCACCTAACTGCTTGAACTTTTGAGATTAAGGGTTTATGACAGTTGTAAGAAGTGTACTTCTGGAGGTATAGTTAGGTCATGTTGGGGCTGGGGAAAGTTTCTACCATAAATTTACTGAAGTTATTTTCTGGAATCTTGGATTAGTCGAGTATCTGACCGCTTCATATAATCTGTAATGCTTTTATTTTTTACCTGTGTTTGAGGTATTTTCATGATCCATTATTATGATTATCACTGTAAAACTCATTTCAGTGACTATCATACAGTTTCAGTGGGCACAACACTATATTTTTAGTTTTTTGCAAGCAAACTTGTCGGATATACATATCATATGTTTATGCTAACTGTAAAGGAAAATAAAGAGGGTTCATATGTACAATTTTATGATTTTAAAGTTTACTCTGTTGGCATTTTTGTATCAGAAACACTGCAATTTGAGCTTTGACTACAGGCCAGCATCTAACAAAATATTATTTGAACAATTATTACAGAAATGCACAGATGGTTTGGTCAGAACTCTCAAAGATCTAGCGAACAGTCCTTATTCACCAGAGTATGATATTGCTGGCATCACAGACCCATTTCTCCACATTAGGTTGCTTAAACTTTTGCGAGTGTTAGGTGAAGGTGATGCTGATGCTAGTGACTCTATGAATGACATACTTGCCCAGGTCAGTTGTGTGTATGTTGTTACTTTTATGACAATATTATTATATTGTTCATACTACAATGGTTGCTTATTTGTCATTTTGCAAGGCTCTGTAGTGTAGATGTATGCTGAATACCATATATGGTGTTAGGATATTTTTTCCACTTCCATGTGACTTCATTAAGAAACCTTGGTGTTAAAGATACAGGGTCTTAGATAGAGAAAAGAGAAAGAAAAAAAATAAAGACTTTGAATTATGGATATTGTTTAATATGATTGGTGACTTTGATTTTTGATAAAAATATATACTAAATACAAGACTCGAAATCCTAATTTACTAGGAAAGCAAATAATGATAATATCAAAGAAGTACAGAAACTAATCCTAAGAGATAGTCTAAGATAAGAAACTAATCCTATGAGATAATCTAAGATGCTCTAAGCATCAAGATATTATAAGACAATTGCATATCTTTGCATCGAATTTAAAATACATCCCTGATTTCTGATTATTTTTATCATTATATCACTAAATAACCCAAGTTAGTATAATATGCTGAGAATTATCCTAAAAATCCAGTTTTGATCCATATAATTTCTTAAATTTCCATGTAGATATATGAAAATTTAATTGGAAAAAATCTGAATTGCATGGGGGTAGTAACTAGTTATTATATTATTATTATATGTATGATTACTCTCTTTTAGAAACTTCAATTCACTTTAGAACCAAAAATAGAAGTAGCTCCAATTCAGTGACCAGTTAAACTTTCTTCATAAATAATGTTAACCACTTGTTGCAGTCATAAAGTTTTATATTATTCATTTCAATATTCTTAGGATTTGTTTATTATTTACCAAATCTATGAGATTAAGGGAGATGTGTTAATGATTTTAATGCACTATTTCATATTAGTGGCTGACATTTCTGAAATTTAAGGGTGATAATTTTAAACTTGATATCTGTTTTAGGTGGCTACAAAAACCGAGTCAAATAAAGTTGCAGGGAATGCCATTTTATATGAGTGTGTTCAAACGATAATGAGCATTGAAGATAATGGTGGCTTACGCGTACTTGCCATCAATATCCTGGGAAGATTCTTGTCAAACCGCGACAACAATATCAGGTTTACTTCTGGTCATTACTTTTCCTTGAGAAGTAACTGAAAAACTTGATTTGGACTAACACCAGTACATTGAGTGTTCACATTTCAAGGTTATGATATATATAAGCAAAAATATCACAAAAAGCATTGAAAGAAGTCTGATGTTTCCTCCAACCAGGGAAGGATGCCTGATTACAGTCCAATGAATTGATATTTGATGCAAGAATCTAGGTAGCGTTCTTGATCAGTTGGATTGATTGTTGGCCCCTTAGAACATTCTCCTGTTTTCTTCAAACCTTCAACCATAGGGACTACTGCAAGTGACTGGGAACCACTGTTTTTTGTGTGTTAGGATATTGAGAAAACCAGTATTTTGACTACCAAATACGGAGAAGTAATCACTTTTAGTGTTAGTTCTTGTAAGGGCACTTCTTTTAACTGGCACAAAAATGATCCAGTTATCTATAACTGACCATCCAGCGTTCTTGTAGAAATGGTATATTATTACTTAACAAAGAATATGACAGGATGATAGGAGGAGATTACAAAGCTATATATAGATGGGCTTATGGCCCAATATTTTTAAAAATGTTTCCCCACTTTCCTTGATGTCTTTTGAAAGGTGGATTTTGTACTGACTGGATTATGAAATTTTTGTAAGCATGTGCTTTTATGATTTTGTGCATGTATATTATAGAGTCCTGAACAACCGTGCCTATAAATATTTGGCACGTTGTCTGTGATTGATGTATTGATCTATTTTCATTTTCTATTGCATATTTATAATGAGCGGATGCTTCCTGAGATGAGCTATAGTAAATTTGGCAGTCAAACATTTGAGCAATTCAATTATTACTTTACGAACTTCACTAGTTATTTTGCTCCAACTCGTTTAAATTTTAAAATGGTGAGATCCCAAATATATTGACTACAAGTTTTGCTTGACTAGAAACAGAATAAGCTTGGGGTTGAATTAAATACATTTTGCTGATACATGCAGTTAGAGTACTTGGTTATATTCTGGCATCTCTGTTATTGTCTAAACTAACCTTCATGCCTGTAAGATGTAATTTACATGCTGACTAGGTTAGAGAAATATATGCTATCCTGTTAATAATTCTGACTTTGGATGTTGCAGTTAGAGAAGAAGTGAGAAACAATTTGTATATAAAATAAGTTGTATGGCTGTTCAAATTATTTATTTTAGTACTTCTTATCCACCAGCAAAATTTATTTGTTAAAATTAATTTTGTGCTTTGTGGATATCATACTTCACTATTGTAGTGAATCATACTCTTCCTACCCTCTTCCTTCAGATATGTGGCATTAAACATGCTAATGAGGGCTGTAACTGCTGATGCTCAGGCAGTGCAGAGGCACCGTGCAACAATTCTAGAATGTGTGAAGGTATTTGATTTGTTTTCTTTGTTATTACTGCTTATCCAATGTCGAATGTGTTTTTGCAACTAGAGAAGTTAATCAGTGGATTCTTTGCTTCAGGATTTAGACGCCTCAATTCGGAAAAGAGCCCTTGAACTTGTATATGTTCTGGTAAATGAAACTAATGTGAAGCCTTTAGTGAAAGATCTTGTAGATTATCTGGAAGTCAGTGATCTTGATTTCAGAGGGGACCTAACTACCAAAATATGCTCCATAGTTGCAAAGTGAGTCACAATGTTCTGAATGGCATTCTGTTTAAGTATTATTTGCCTTTTTTAAGAGAGGGGGTGGGGAAAGTCAGACATAGGTTGCTAGAGTAGCTGCACTTCATTTATTTATTTCCAGTAATTTCTGGGACCACTTATGATATTATATCAAAATAAAATGGTTTGATTCATCACAGGAACTGGTTTTACTATAATTTTTTCTTTTAGAAGTTATATAACTGTTTATTGTGTTAGTAATAAATAATAAACATACAATCTGTGTTCAACTTTCAATTTTTGCATTTTGGACATTCTTGTTCCTTAGTCTCCCATCTTCTCTTCCTATTTGGTAAAATAAAACAATCTATTCGGCTTATTTCACATGATCCGCTTCATTTCAGTTTAGAACAATTAATTAGAGTTTCTTGAAGTGACAATTATAAGTCTTGCGTTGACTATATTTTTTTAATTTTTTTTATTTTTTATTGTTGCTTCAGGTTTTCCCCAGAGAAGATCTGGTACATTGATCAGATGCTGAAGGTTCTGACTGAGGTATAAAAAAATGATTTCCTGTATCAGCTTATTATATTTACGCCACACACATGCTGGTATCAATGAATTTTATTATCATTTATATGAATTTATAGTTCAGGTATATATATGATTCCATGCGTCTTTATCTCTTTGCACCTGAGTTATTTGTACTGCTTCTTTGTTTCCGTCACAATATTCTCATAAAATTGATGGTTTTTTATGATTATTGCCAAGAAGGTGGGGGTGGGGGGTGATTTGTGCATTACGATGCCATTTTATTGTGATTATTGTTTGGTGCTTTTGGGCTTCCTCCATACTGATCTTTTTCTTATGTTAGTAGGCTGGAAATTTTGTAAAAGATGAAGTCTGGTATGCCTTAATTGTTGTGATAAGCAATGCTTCCGAGCTTCATGGATATTCAGTAAGAGCATTATACAGGGCATTTCAAACGTCTGCTGAGCAGGTGCTCATTTCTGCTTGACAAAACCTATGCACATTGTTGATTTTCTCTTGATGTTTATATAGCAACATCATCACCTAATATTTATTTTTCCAGGAGACTCTAGTTCGAGTTACAGTTTGGTGCATTGGGGAGTATGGTGACATGTTAGTCCATAATGTTGGAATGCTTGACATAGAAGATCCAATAACGGTGAGTGAATGGTTATGATTGATTGTTTATGCACATGTTTATACTATTGCTTCAAGTTGCTTGAATATGATAAATTGCATGGCCTCCATAAATATATCATCAAGTTAATAATAATGAACAAATAGAAACAAATCCATCAGTCTCAGTACTACATTCTCATATGCAGTTCTATTCCCATTTCTTTGTAAGGTAGGAAATGGGTTAAGTACTGGGATTTGTTTACATGTTTGATCGGCGTGTTGAGCTTTTTCCCTGTCAGAAACGGCTCCTTGTCATTTTCTTTTTTAATGAATCTGGTACAATATGTGCTTGGTGCTTAAACCATAAATATTAGAATTGTGGCTGGCCTCTTTTAAAAGTTCTTATTGCCTATTCAATTGTTTTATACAGAGGAATGACCTGATTCCCATGCCCACTTTGTCTTTTCTTTTGAGATATATTCAGCTTAATGGAACAACAACTGGACTACTGACCACTGATGTCTTCAAATTTTCTTGGATATAGAACATTGGAAAATCTAAGAAAATGATATTTTAATACATATCGTGTTTAAATTTTTCATACTATGTTTTTTATTCTTAATTGTTTTATCTACCAGGTGACTGAGTCAGATGCAGTGGATGTTGTAGAGATTGCTATAAAACGCCATGCATCAGATCTTACTACAAAAGCAATGGCTTTGGCTGCCTTATTAAAGCTCTCTTCACGTTTCCCTTCTTGTTCAGAGTATGCTGTTTTTAAGTTTGCTTATCATGTATTGTATACATTTGTCTGTTAAAAGCCAAATATCCTTAAAACCTAATTGTTAGATGAAGGCTTTTGAATGGTTTCTTCTTTCTAATACACTCCCTCACCAGTGCTCTCAAATTTCCATCATTGAATTATAGCATGGCGGATTTCATGCCAGCCACCATAAGCTGCAACACCTATTATATCCGCCATAGGCAGCAATGCCATGTTTATAGGGGAGGTTTTCCGCTGGCCATCATAATTCTCCTTTGATAACACAGTCCTTCACATAATATCCCTTTAGGCTTGAAATGTAGACAGTGCATTGGCCCACTTTATCTTGTGTTGAAATTCATAATTTATTTAGAATTTAGAATAATGGAGGTGGCAAGGATTGCACTCATGACCAGCTGGACATAGAGGTGCTGATGCCTTGTCAAGAACCTACTCTTCTAATCAATTAAACTAATAGGTGAAGGTTCGGGAATGTTTTTACATATGTAATATGTAATATTTTAGTACAAATACCGGGTTTGAGATTTAAAAAATTTAATCCCCGTGCATGTGACTTGATCTCTATGACAAATCAGGGGAACTTTTTCCCTCCACAACCCTTCCTACTCAATAGACATGCCAAAAAATTGTTCATCCAGTACGAGCCTGGTTTTCTTCTTGTACTTTATGTTTTGACATGGGGATTTTATTCTCCTTTGAATATGTATATAGGAGGATCGAGGAAATTATTGTACAGTTCAAAGGGAACCTTGAGCTAGAATTGCAGCAGAGAGCTATTGAATTCAACTCGATTATTGCTAAGCACCAAAATATTAGGTGAGTTTAGTTAAGCTGCATATATTATATAAGTTCTGCTATACTCAGATAAGAGAGATCCAATTATGAGAAACTTTTATTGTGCAGATCTACTCTTGTAGAAAGGATGCCAGTTTTGGATGAGGCCACTTTCATAGGTAGGAGGGCTGGGTCTTTACCAGGTGCCGCTTCTACAGCAACTGCACCTTCAGTCAGTCTCCCGAATGGGGTAGCCAAACCTGCAGCTCCTCTTGTAGATCTACTTGATCTAAGTTCTGATGATGCTCCAGCACCTAGCTCTTCTGGTGGCGATTTTCTTCAGGACCTTCTTGGTGTTGATCTGTCTCCAGCATCACAGCAATATGGTTGGTGTCTATAGTGCATCATATAAATTATTATTATGTCATGAAAACTGAACATTTTTTTTTGTTTTTTATGATCACCATCTTCATTTACAAATCTCTGTTCATAACTTTATATATAATATTAGCACTGTTTTCATAAATAAAGTGGAATTGTTTTAGTAGTTATTAATTGGTTTTATTAAGGAAGAAACATGTAAATTTACTCATTTTCATAGCATTTCTGACTTTTATTGAATTTTCAGGTGTTGGTCAAGCATCAAACAGTGGCACAGATGTTCTTATGGATCTTTTGTCGATTGGATCGCCTTCTGCCCCGAGCAGCTCATCTACAGTAGACATCTTGTCCTTGAGTGCTAGTAATATAGCACCTGCTTCACCATTGGATGATCTCTCACCACTTCCACCTTCTTCAAGAGCTACTTCTAATGCTGGTTCAATGATGGATTTATTGGGTGGTATTTCCTCCAGCCCGGCAACAGGTTGTATACCATGTTTATAATTTGGGCATTATCATTATTTTAAATATAGTTGATGTACTGATTCCTCCTCCTTTTCTTATCTTGAATAGAAAACAATGGACCAGTTTACCCGTCTGTAACTGCTTTTGAGAGCAGCTCCTTGAGGTTGACATTCAATTTCTCAAAACAACCAGGAAACCCACAAACAACAGTTATCCAGGCTACCTTTACAAATTTGTCCTCCAATACATATACAGATTTTGTTTTCCAGGCTGCAGTCCCCAAGGTATGCCAAATGCCAATCAGCATGCTGCAGTGTTGAACTGTCTACATGAAATTGCTAAGATCATCATCATTGCCATTACTATAACTTCAATTGTGGGATATGAATTTACTGCTTTTTTTATTTATTTATCTTATGTTAAACGTGTGATATGAATTTACCGGTTTTTCATCTTCAAATTTATACTGTTAACTTGAGGTTCCTTACTTTATAATTTATGTTGGCTATCGTCTTCTCATTCCATTTTTTACATTTAATTGTAAAAATCTCAAGACACAAGGAAAGCACTTGTGGCTATTGCTTCTCCTAAGAGATGGATTCTTATGATAAAAATGTTTGCAGCTGTCAATTACTGAATAGTTTCCTTTGTATTAGTCTAATTAGTTATCTTGTTTTTAGTGCTAGATAATTGCTCCTACTCTTTAATGTTTGATAATTAGCTCTTTCAGTGGTTGGTCTGCTGGATGCCTTCGTTATCTAGTACTTACATATGTGGTTATTTTGACTTTCAGTTTCTACAATTGCACTTGGATTCAGCTAGTGGCAATACTCTCCCTGCTGCTGGAAATGGGTCGGTCACGCAAACTTTGAGAGTTACTAATAGCCAACATGGAAAGGTAGATATCCTTTATTAGTATTGCTTCACTGTAAATATTTATGCTCTACAATGCATCTTGTCAAGTTTGAATTATAAATGTGATATTGATCACTGCCAAAATGCTACGTAATGTTATACTTTAAAATTCAACAGTGCATACAACAAAAACTGCAATATTTTAGTAAATACACTGATATGGAGTGTGAATTAAACTCCATATTTAGTTAACTGGACAAGCAGGGAAACTCCCATTAGGTACTGCAAAAATTATATTTTTGTATAAGGATGAATTTGTGTTTAAATGTGAATAATTTTTTAGTATGAGCATTTATGCAGTATAATTATTTATTGTATCCGAAATTGTCAGTATAATGGCTATCATGCTATGACCATTATTCTGGATCAACAAATACAGATTAGACTCCCTTTGCCCCCTTCCCCCTTTTTGTCTCTATTTGTGCTTTGTGAGTATGTTGTGTATGTGTTTTTACTAATGAGGTTAACTTTGAGCAAGTGTTTATTAGAGAAAGACTTGATTGCTAGAAACTACTCTTTTCAGAAATCTCTTGTCATGCGTATAAGGATAGCATACAAGGTAAATGGCAAAGATACACTGGAGGAAGGACAAATCAGTAATTTTCCCAAGGGTCTGTGAAGCCAAAAATATGGACGGGTCATTAAGGTGATACACAAAACCCATTGTTTTTGTCTGCACTCTACAATACTGGTGCAATTTTCATGTTTGATTCCTTCAAATGAGGAAGGTATGGTTAAAGCAAATGGGACCCACTTTTTAGCTCAAATTTGAAGTCTATTTGCTGGCTTCACATATTTGATATATTTTTCCCCCTTTATTTAGAGGTGTTTATGTACATTAGTACAAAATATTCTTGTATGAAAAAGGTCAATCAAATTTTGCCTCTCAAGGCACTGAGAGTTTTGTCCTGTTGAGAACTTGAGGTGCTTTCTAAAGTTATAGTGTTGTTAAAAGCAAGATGGTATCCCTTAGACAGTTGGTATATTCTAATTGATTTTGTGTAACATTTTTCCCCCAAAGGTTAATGAAATGTCATCTCAAAATTATGTAAACCTTTTTCTTTCTTGATTTCTGGCTGTTCAATTGTAAGTGAGGATTTTCCTTGTGATGTTAAAACTGTTGAGAGTATTTTATGGTCTCCACGTATTTCAGAATGTTTTTATTTTGTTTCCGCAAATATTATTGGTTGAAATGCACCTTAATCCCCCTTTTCGACTGTAAACTAATTTTGTAATTCAGTAACTGTTTTTTCCGCGTAAAGTGCCTTGTTCACTGTGCGTTTAACGTGAAGCCACACCATGTGGCATTGTTATGGGCATGCGTTAAATGCATGTATCATAGTTCTAAGCGCCGTTAAATACATTTTTTCCTTTGTACATGTGTAGATTATCCAAAGTCAACATGCAAGATCTAAGGACTTTAAATTTGTACAAGCTCTTTAGTTATAAACCCTATAATAATTGTTTTATTTTTGTTTTGTTTATGAATATCAGCTGAAATTACCGAACTATGATTGCTAAAACAGTAGTATACCATAGGAATGTAATGCCAAACGATACAAAAGAAAAATTACAAAACATGAAGGCACACGTTTTTTGATATTAGCATAAGTAATCTCATTACTGGGAATGAATCCTTAAATCTCTCTCTTATCTCTCCTGTGAGACGAGTTATGAATATAATTTGTGAGTAAAAATTTGTAGTATTGAGATTGAATACACTCGAGAGAAATGAGAGGGAAATTTTTTGAGAGGATCCATTTCCCTCATTACTAAACAACATTTGCAGTGTGATTTTTCAGATTAATATATATTTAATTTAGTAAAGGGTCAAAAGTACGTTGGAACGATTTAATTGAAAGCTGCTAGAGTTATATCTTACGCGAAACACGTGGCATGAGATGCCATCCATTATCTCACAATTTTGTGTTGTCATGCATAATCATATCACATCGTATGCAAGACAAAAATCATTCAACTGCTCTATAATGTAAAGATTTTCTCCATCACTAAATTTAGTTGACACAACATTTTAAAAGTTGAACTGAAAATTGAATCAACAACTCTTCTGGATCATGATTTAAACTGCTCAAATTGAAATGAGATCGTAATTGAACTGTTAAAATAACTAAACCGTAAACAGTGCGGATTCACTATTTAATGAGTTGAACTCTCTGTTTGATTAATTTTTAAAACATTAGTTAAAAAGGAGACAATGTTAGTTTACTCGTATTTGACTTGGTTAAATTTCTTAATTATTTAATATATTTTAGATTTGGTATCTTTCTATATGTGATCCAGCTATATGTAGAAGCCACCCTACCATTTTTTCCTTCTTGATGTTGGTGTTGCATTGTGCCTCTCTGTCATTTTGCTAAGGTAAAGTCGGTGAAGGTCAAACTTCAAAGAGATGTATGCATCCCTAATTATTACGGGTCAATAATGAGGAGGTTGATAACTTACTCATTTTACTATAGGTCCCAACGTCATAGGTGCACTGATTCTTTTCCTTTATTTAGCCTTACGTAGTTGACCCAAGTGAATAAAAAAATGAAAATGGCTTTGGATTGGTGAAACATGGAAGGATGTACTGTTTATTTGTCAAGATTCAAGAGACATGCAACCAAATAAAAAACTTAGTCTGTAGGTGGAGCCATACATTTTTCCTTGGGTGGAGAGTTATTGACTTATTGTGAGTGTAAATGACAACAACTGGCTCAATGCAAGTTTTTTCGCGAATGATTTAGCATCTGTGATGAGTATGGAAAAATGAATATAGTAGCATGAAAGTGAATGAATGAATGAATAAATTGTTAAGGGCGTTAGAATTTGTTTTCATCGTTCAATTATTCAATGATATATCATATTTTTTTAATTAATTTATTTAAAAATTAAATCAAATTTTAAATGAATTTTGTTTGAGATATGGTATCTATCAAAACTTCAGAGTAAAGTTATCAATTTCAGAAAGTATTCACCGTGGCATATAAATAATTGTAGTGAAAATGAAAATACTTCGACCAATAAGTGAATATGGATGAAATTACTTGTTCATTTTTTTTCTTTCAAAAATAAGAGTGAATAAGGATGAGAGCAAAATATTATCAGCAAAATAATTTGTTTAGAGACCACTAGTATAAGACATGCAAATTAGTTTTGGACTTTAGGATGTCAATTAAGTGATATAATCAAACACATCAATGAGTTTATGGTAGGAACATTTTATTATATATATGAGTTGGAGTTCGAACTTAGACACCTCAATTGTGCATCTTAAGAAGTGAATTTCTAACAACTAAACTACGTAAAAAAAAACTCAGCTAGCCTAATGAGATAAATTGTGATTTAATTTTGTAAGACTGGTATATATAAAATTTGGTTTTCACGGTTCACTTCATAGACTTAACAAAGCAAGTGTTTATCATTGAAAAAAGCTAGACCCTGTGGTTCAGATTAAACATATAGCAAGTTTTAATAATAATAATAACAGCAACAACAATAATGATAATAATAAAAAAATCCTTCAAAAAAATAATAATGATAATAATACTACTAATAATAAAATTCAAAAAATTGTGCTGAATTCGTAGAAAATTTACCACACAAGAGGGGATATCATTCACCAAATTTTCCGAGAGCAATGCAGAATAAGGACTTACGGATGTGTTTGGTTTATTTCAAAAAATAAAAAAAAAACTATTAGAAAAATATTCTTTAAACTAATTTTTTAATAATTTATGAAAAAGAAAACATTTTCACCATCATTTTTTTCTTAACAAATCCTTCAAAATAGAAAATGAAATAAAAATAAGATAAAATATTCACACTTTTTGGTATGCCATACACATCCTTTGAAGTTTGAAACACTAACACATCCCCATCACCATCATGTCATGACTCCATATTCCTAATCTAAGAAACTCCTCCACCCCACATTTCATTTTCCACATCTATCTTGGCAGTTAAATGCTAAACCATCCAAAAAAGAATGCCTTCAATAAAGGGTCATGCACAATCATGAGTAGATAGAAGAATGAATGGAATCTATCCTTGTTCCTTTTACTTCTTTTTACCCAAAAAGTGAAAAAGCAAACCTCACCCAAAAACCAAAAGCATCCAAAAAAACAACCACCCTAATTTGACCTCACTTTCATCTTCCTTCTGCTTGCAAGAAGTTGCTGATAAAGAACACTTTTGTCACTTAAAGAATCACATGCCATTAATGGTCCACATTAAAATTATGCTCTATATCATATAGTGTGATTGTTTCCAATCAATGTACTAACTTTACTCTTCTTTTTCAATTCTATAAAGGAAAAACGAGTGCTCGATTTAGGCAATGTTTTAAAAATCGAATCAACGAAACCTCTAGATCATGCTGGTTCATTTGTTTTCAATCGTTCAAATCGAAACAAAACAGCCGTTGAACCACTCAAATAACCAAATAGTAAAAAAAAACGGTTCAAGGTTTAACTAGTTGAAATGTCTAATTTAGTTCAAGTTTTAAAAGATTGATTTAAGTCCATATTCACATATTACACAATAAGGCCACATACACACAAGAATGATATTGTTCAAAAATAGCTTGATTAAGTTAAGTATTTCATAATTCATATCATAACTTACATGTATTAGCACTAAATAAAAAAGTAAGATCAAAGTATGAGAAGTAAGAACTAAACAAAATGGATTCATTGAATTTGAAAATATGAAAGTAGTTAAAAATACAAAAACACTAAGTAGATTAATGTATCATATCAATATCATGTACCTCTAGCTTTATTCATCCATGGCAAACTTTCATTGGCAACACAATTATGAAAATGTGTATCAGATGAACTTGGTATCTTACTATCTTTCTTAGACCATTGCCAAATCTTAGAAACAGAAAAACTTTCACCTTTCCTTGCAATGTTGATTTTCTTGCCTTCAAAATCACCATCATTAGAAAAACTCCCATCTTGATCAATTTCTCTAATTCCCTTCAATTGTCTCATACTACCATCACCCTTAGAAGCTTTCAAAGCAACTTGCAAATCTGAATCAGCAACAACATATTGAAAAGACCCCATTGAATAACATCTCCTAACATCAAAATTACTATTACTACTCTCACCTTCACTTTTTTCACCCCTTTCTTCATTATTTGAACTTCTAAACTTTCCAAGCCTAACAGAAAAAACCCTTTTCCCATTCATTATATGATTTTCCATATCCTTGTTAACTGAACCAATCCCTATAACAAATTCCTCATCCCTTTGATCATCAAACTCAAAAATAGGATTTTTATCAAAAGAAAACCCTTGTGAATAAAGGGTACCTCTACATAAAGGACAAGATGAATTTGACAATAACCATGTATCTATACAACTAATATGAAAAGCATGGTTACAATTTGGTAACAATCTTAACTTATCTTGTTCCAAAAACTCACATAAACAAACAGCACAATCAAAT
>Ga0099826_10001570_pt1 | contig 13891 bp, 5 predicted proteins | sample Mtrugardesep15_FD_76830 | JGI IMG/M metagenome (GOLD analysis project Ga0099826, IMG submission 76830) | Root nodule microbial communities of legume samples collected from California, USA - M. trunc garden sep15 | ecosystem: Host-associated > Plants > Roots > Nodule | place: USA: California... | reverse complement strand
GCATAGTGAACTATGCCTGACCACATGAAGAAGAGCCGCTACATAAATGCTAGAAGGAGCATTTCCCTTATTTGCTTCTGCAATTAAACTTCCATAACTGCACCCTTCAGCTTTAGGAATTATTTCTGGGGTTATACTGCCTTGTGGCAAAGCCAATTGAGAGCCAAATGCATCTGAAATCTTTCTTCTCTTGCAAATTCCTTGATTTTTGACAAACTCTTGAAGAGATGGAATCAAATTCAACATATCTGATGCTGTTCGCTTACGAGATTTTTTATCATGTTCGGAGATAACATCTTCGCTAGTGCTAAAGTTAACTGTGTCCGGTCCCTGGGCTGCAAACATTCAATTTACTAGAGTCATATAGGGTTTAAAGAAAGGTGGAAAAATTTAACAGCATGGGTATACTAGATGAATACACAAAGAAAAAGTATCTTACATACGGGAGTTGTGGCACATGAACTAGATCCATTAGGTCTGGAACTAGGTGCGGACATTCGAGAGTTAATCGGCCGGGAAGGAGATAATAGAGATGAACGACTTCCAGATAAAGCATCATTAGCAGTGTCTTCATCCATTGGAGTAGAGGAACTAATGTCAACTGAATGCGGAGATTTAACAGAAGCCAAATCTTGTTCAGACTTTGAGGCAGATAGCTTTTTCCCAACAGCGCTCCTTCCATGTCCAGTGGGAATTGAGCCAACAGAACTGGATTGAACTGGACCCTTCACATTGCCTGATGAGAACAAGGAACTATTATAGTGGATATTTCCAGCCTTTAAACTCTGACTGTTCATTGGAAGAGAACCATAATGAGAAGGAAGTGATGAATTCAACGGTGAAGAAATATTTTGAACAGGGAACGGTGGCGCAGAAGACCCTTTCTCAAGTCCAAAAACATCGTCAACCAGTGATGAAAAACCTGATGGATGATGGCCTCTAGCAGTGTGCATGGAATTCTGAAGGCGGATATCAGAATAGAGCCCATGCCCAGACATTTGATTTGGACAGGCAGCATTGGGCAAAATGGAATGTAACTTTTCCCAGTCCACCAGGCTTAAATTCATTTCATCTTCAAGCACCTGCATCTGTGCTATATCAATTTTCTTGAACCGCAGCACCTGATTAAGGTCACCAAATATATTGTCTTTTCCAGATGGATCCAGTTCAGTCTCTAACAACTTAAACAAGGGTTTAAAATTTTTATCAAGTTGCATAAGCAGGAAGTAAGAGCTTCCACAGTCTGGAAATCCCATCATCAGCACAGTTGAACCATTCAACAAGGTTTTGGGTGTTTTGACTGTGTTCAATCCATGCTCATAAACCTGCAAGGGTGGCCCATAATAATAAAAGTAAGCTCAAGGACAGCCCAAACTGATTTAGAGATTTTTCTTTGAAACACAAATGGAGAGAGTAACAAGAAAATATACCTCAAGGCCCAAAACCCTTCCAATAGATGCAAATAAGTGCAACATACTTTTGCTTCTCAAGCTTAGGAAGACTTCAGCTGCAGTCATAGATCCCTGATTTAAAGCTTCTTCACATTCTAACAAGGCAGAAGAAACAACTATATTTTGTGATGATTGAAGAAGGAATCGGCCATTCCTGAATAAAAAACAGGGAAATTGGTTTGAAAATGCCTAGATTAAAATGCAAGAGATTAGGAAAAAAAAACAAGTGAGTGAAATAAGGTACCTGATACTTATTCCAAGAGTAAAAAAAGAAGAGCCATAAGCACGCACGCGCAGTACCTCGTTCCCCTCAGAATCCTTATCGCATCTCTTATTATCCTTCTACAGACAGAACATATCTTTATTTTAAAATCCATTAAGATTAAATAAAGGTATGCATAAGATTACCCACAGAAAATCCATAAGGTACCATGAATGAAAACATAAAATTGCAACAGCAGTTAGCATGGCATAGATTATTGGTCAAGTGGTGAATAGTATTGAACTGAAAAATTCGTGCATATCAACAAAGTAAACCCCAAACCATTGGCTTGTAATGCAGAAATAAGATTAGTATAATTTTAGCCAGGACTTGTAGAACCTGTTTTCTTTACAAGATACTAGAATCACAATTTACAAAACTAAAAACATTTCCTGCATGAGCAATTATGAAGCAAAGTAATTGCAATGCTAGTATGCTCTAATGCTAAACAAGAAAGAAAATAACAATGATCAGAACTTTCAGAATTAGAACTCTAGTAGAGTTCTATGAAACGAAAAGAATGTGAAGTAAAACCTCTAAAACTGTGACAACAAACAAGGACATTAAAAAAAACCCTCAAAAGAGCCGTATAACAGAAAGCCCAATGCAAATTACCACTTTAAAATTTCTTCAATAAATCTAACCTGTTTATATTCAATATCAGGTTCACCCATATAAGACTGGAGCACAACGTCATCTGCTGTTCTAAAGACCTGAACATTTTTTATCAGTTCTGTTTTAATTTCTAATAGCCGAGTATATCTATTGCAACAAATAGCTCTTAATAGCAGCCTCTCTACATCAATGCAATTCTGGTCTAAGAAAAACTCTGCCTCCTTGCCGGTTAACGGATCTATGACAAATATACTGTGGGTGCACTTTATCTGAAGGTCTGGTCCAGGTTCAATTTTTATAAATGGACAAGCACCTGAATCAGACACACCACCATTTTTGTCAAAATCTAACCAGTATATAATTTTTAACCCCGGAGTTCGTAGACCAGACGAATCAGATTCCCCATCAGGATTCAGCACAGAGCTTGAACTTGCCCCATGACCAGAGCCACCATCGGATATGAGCTCAAACCGAATTGCATCTTTCCATCTTCCCTGTCGAAGGAATTGCACTTGCCTTATTACTGTGTCCATGACAAGTGCAACACACAGCTCGTGAAGAACTGTGTACAATATTGAAAACGGGTTTTCGGCCGCTGCCATTCGTCTCTCTAGATCATCTCCAAGCACATGTCGCCGTAGTTCTTCCAATTTCACGGTCTTATTTTTTTCACCGACAAGCAGCTCCAAATGCAATATTCTCCACAAGGACATGTGTCCTCGGTACCCAAGTGTCAATAAAACCTGAAACTCTCCATTCACCCTAACCATTGCAGTGCCATCGGAAACTTTTATATCGGAAATTTCTTTGGGAAGAGAAACTTCAAGCAATTTGGACCGAACAAGCATGTCCAACTTCTTCAAAGCGGGCTTTTGCTTATCTTCAGTCAAAGCATACTGAGAACCAACATCTTCGATACACTTCGGCAAACGCTCGTAACTCCCCGTAAGAAGAATTTCAATGGCGGATGGAACATCATAAACCGGAGCCCGAGCTTGCTGAAGCCCCTCGTGCATGAAAAACAACGAATCCGCAGCCTGAGTAAAACACATGTCGTGATTCGAAACAGTTGAAGACAGTTGCTGACAGTGCTGTATCAAAGGAACCTGAAAAGCCACAAATTATCAGCAAATCATTGCATATACCAACTTTCTTTCTCTTACTCTAACACTAATTGTTATCATTATCATAATCATATCATACATGACCAACACAATTTTATTTTAAATTTCTAATAACAAATAGGGAAATGCTAACAAGTGCCCTTGGTGGACTTGTTTAGAAGTCCAAAGAAGAAACTTTTTCTTGGAAATTGTGTATTCAACACATTGAAATTTCAAAAAGAAACTTTTTTTACATAAATTTTATAATTTATTTCTTCTTTTGAATCCTTAACTAGGGCACTTGATAGCATAACCCTGACAAATATTATTAAGATCAGGACTCATAAGAGCACACCAACACAATCATCATATCATACATAACATAACACACACACACACACATTACATAACAATTAATAACAATAAACAATAACAAAGATGAAATTCAATAACATTGGGATTAAAAATTGAAATGGGATGAAAAAATTGACCTGTTGGCACCATTTGGAGAGGACATTGAGACGGATCATACGTTGTTGAGTCTTGGTGAGAAATTTGAGCATGCTAATCTTCTTATCGGAATCGGATAATTCGGTGGACCTGCATTTATCAACAAGGTCTTTAAGCGAATTGTATGAATCTTGAGCGGCACGAGTAACGAGGGTGGATAACTCCACCGTATGTTGCCCTAACTCCGCCGTAGCCATTGATTTCGATTGTTCAATTCAATTCTAGGGTTCTTCTTGATCTGTTAATGCATCGAAATCAAATTAGGGTTTTAGGTTAAAACGACGACGGTTAATTTTTGAACCGTTGTCAATTAGGAGCAAGAGAAAGACGAAGAAGAAGAACGCGCTCTTTCGTGATTCCGCACTCTCTCTCTTCTCTCTCTCGCTTTCTCACTCTATCTCTGAGTTTGTGTCTCGCGGTGCTCTTCTCGTGTTTCTCTCTCCTTTTATATATTACTTTTTTTGAACAAATACTTGGATTTTCTTACACTTTTTTTTCTTCTCAATATGTGTTTTAGATTTAGATTTTAGAATTTAGATTTTGATGTTGATAGCTAATGTTATTTGGTGCAACTTTTGTATGGAACATGTGTTAAAGAATAGCTTTTTTTTTCTTAGAAGATGCGTTAAAGAATTATTGATTATTGTTTAGACGATCGATCATATTTCATAGAGATATTGTAAGTATGATAAATAAGGTAAATATTAAGGTTTTTAAAAGTTTTTTTGTTGTATTTTCCAATATGAGTTTACTTGTCTTCGTAGTTCTTTGATTGCAACGGCGGCTTCTAAGTGATCACGTGTCAGAGGGATATAAGTAAGGGAAATAAGGTTAATTTTACTGTTTATAGCAATTTTTTGTATTTTTTTAACTGTTGAAGTTTTTTCCTATATGGTTTTAATAATATTCGTTTCTCTAAGATTTATCATTTTTTTAACTTGCTAAGTTTGACTTTAAGGTTGTATATCGAACACTTGACGGCCTCTGTTGAACATTGTTGTTGTCCAACTCATCAATTCAATAACAGGGTTTCCTTTTCGACGATGAATATGTGCTAATTAGTGTCTACAACGATGAATTTAAGTACCTGAGTCAGTGTTTTTTACTGTTAAACGAGAATCATAGAATCTAAGTAATATTGTTTCTTTCGATTCAACATAATAACTATTTATGATCTTCGTCTTTATTTAGAACCAAATCCAACTATGATGACTTGTTTTCCTAATGACATTGTCGAGCAAACAACCAACGAGAAAATGAAGTCATCTAGTTTTACAATAAAGTCGTCATTTACACATATTTTGACCATTATAGTCAAAATTAATGATTTTCGTGACTTATTAAAAGCAAGGTTTTAATTTTCTTAAATTATTCAAAATAATTTTTTGAAAAGCAAGATCAAACTATAAAATGTTGGTCAAGAGGAATAAAATATATGGGGGTGCAATATAACGGGGACAAATTGGTACTAACGCGACATTTGTATGATTGACAGAAGACATCAATGAATGTCTTTTTGTCCTTTCGGTTGAGTTAAGATTCTCTCTAATTTGGATCTCATCAATTTCTCCCGTTTGGAAATATAAAGAAACAATAAAATTTAAAAATAATTAATGATAATGGAACTCACTTGTTAGTAGAACCTACGATCAATATTTTGTCTTTATCTCTTTCTAAATTGCAATCTTTATTTATAAGATAGGATCCTAACTCCTCACATTTATATGTTTATTTTCAAATTTAGACATTCCTTTTAATATCATTCCTTAAATAAGGTTACTTTTACGATTCTGGAAAACTTTTTATATATATTTTTTCTAAAATTACCATAAAACTTTTTTCTCATGAGTCTACTCATCTTTAATGTCATAGATTCACCACTTTTTACTTGTTATACAACAACCTTGAGGTCACGCAAGCGCGCTATACAATTATTAAACAATATCAAATCTTTCCTTGTTACTTTTAAAATCATCCGTTAAAATCATCAATTCAAATATCGTGGTTTCCTTCTCGATGATGAGAATATTTGAATTGGCATCTTGAGCAATAAATTTAAGAATTTTGACTTAGGTGATCCTCAAAGTGACGCTTATTCCTTGATGAACAATAATATTGTAATTTAAGCATCATTATTCGTTTCAATTAAATGTATTAACATATTTGTGATTTTCAATTTTTAGAACCTATCTCGATTACGTGATAACTTGTTTTCTCAATTAGTGTGTCTAGGTGAACGTTTAATCAGGCAAAGAAGTCATCCACTTTTGTAAGAAAAAGTCCTCGTTTGCACATAAGTCGATCGGTTTAATCTTTATTGAAATGCTGTGAGATCATTGCATCAATTCAAAAAGAAAATTTGTTGTAGTGCTCGCCAGAAGAAAAAAAAATCAACAATAAAAAATTTGATTTTTTTCCTCCTAATCACATTTTTTTTTCTTTCTTTCCCTGGTCTTTTTGCTCTTTTTGTTGGTTCTATCTCCGATCCAATTGTATTACACTAGTAATAAAAAATAAAAAAAAATATGTACTATGGTAAAAAGAAGAGGTCCGCAATACAACTAATATAAAATTAAAATTTGATGTCCTAGAAAAAGGCCTTCGTGGTATGACAGGGGGAGGATCTGGTTAGTTCATTCAATAAATATGATTTGAAAGACCAGTATTTGAAAGACCAGTGTGACTTGCTACATATACAAGCTATACGTATTTAAAGTTAGGACTTGAGATACCATCAACTTCGAGAGCTTGATAGAGTAGTAAAATAATGTGCATTAAAATCGGAGGTTATGGGTTTTCCCTACTCTTTTAGTTTGAAGGTTTTTTCCGTCTTAAATTGAGAAATCATTCATTCTCCATAAATTTTTCAAAAGAAAAAAGAAGTTAAAGTTTCGGTTCATTATTATGGTGCATGATTATATTCACATATTGATGAATATAAACATGATTGATATACTTTTACAAGAGATTTTGCTCAAAAAAATATACTTTTATAAGAGACACTTTTGCTATTAACTATTTCTTATAAACATGTAACTTGAATATGAAAACAAAATAAAGCATACTAACAAACTTAAATTACTAAAAAGATTAATAAAGTCATAATTTAACTCAAAGTATAAAATATAATATAATAATATTAATAATAAACAATATTATTCATATTTATTTAAGTAAACCGACCTAATAAGTCTAAGAGATTTTTTATATGGCCTAACCTTTTTAGTTAAATACATTTTTAAAAAAGCCTAAGCCTACTTTACTTAAAAAAAAAACCTGACCAGACTTGTCTGTAGGCCGGCTTAGCCTGTTCTCATCCCTACTTAGTGGCAGAATACACAACATGTTTTTTGTGTGTATCTCTTTTCATGTGACATCCTTCATTTTTTTTATTTTATTTTTATAAATGGAGAGGATCCTAACGCCAGGGAATTGTCATTTTCATTAGTTTTTTACTTCATCCATCCTTAATTATAAGACAATTTACAAAAAAATAATTATCTATCCTTAAATATAAGACCATTTACAAATTTTTAGATGCATTCGTTACTATTTTTCCAACTACACCCCTTATTACTATTACTAATTGTCTTATAAGATGAAAAATCAACATTGAGTACATTTGTACATAAATGATAATTTAGTAATATTATATACTTTTTCGACAAATTTATTACTCCAACAAATATTTTTAATACTTATGATTTTTGTAAACTACTCATGTATTAAGGAACAAAGGGGGGTAATTGTTTACATCTCAACTATCGAGTTCAATATCTTTTTTACTAATAACTTTATATTTTTTTTTCCTCTTATATTTAGTGATGAAAATGTAACAATTAAAAAAAAAACTGAGAGAATTCCAATGAAGATAGTCAATTTTCATAATGTTTGGAATTTCCATTTTGGTAGTATTAGGCTTAGTTGGTGTGTTCACGTGAACTTAACTCAGTTGATATAAACAATGCATAAAATATGCAAGGTTCAATGTTTAAACCCGACTAAAAAAAAAAAACTTAGCTAGTGTCAAACATGATGCAAAACATTGGACAAATTACTTGGTTTCTTAAGCACTTCGACCCGTTTGTATTGACTTATTTTTTGACTTATAAAAAATATCATATACAAATAAATAAACTTTTATTTTAATTTTCAAGTTTTCATTAACAAAAAAATTGTATCTTCAAAAATTGTTTTTCATTTCTTCAAAATAAAAATTGTTTTTTCATAAAATTTCTTAACAAACTTATAAATAATATGCAAAAACTTGTTTATTTACATGATCTCTTTTAGATAAGCACAAAAACAAGTAAAACGGACCCTTGACCAATAGAACACTCTTAGCCGCCGCCATGATTTTTTATTCATTCATGTATCCATATATCTTACCAGTTCTGTGAGACCCGTCATCTAATATTAACATCCACCAATCAACCCCACATTCATTTATCGATAATTAATTGGATATATCCAAAATCACATAAGTATTGCCTCACATTCTCATCATCAAATAGCTAGCCGCCGCATGCACATGGGTATATGTCAATTGTCAAGTGTCACCATGCTTAGTCAATATCGTGACATGAATAAATCTTATTAAATTATTGTTAATGGAAAATGTTGGTTACCTATTTTTCTATATAAACAGAGAAACAAACACAGGGGAAAACATCAAATTTTATTAGATTAGTCATGGAAAAATTTGGAGTAAGCCTAGCGGTATTAACATTGGTGTGTTTGAGTTTGATTGCAACAACGATTGCAGAACAATGCGGTAGATAAGCTGGAGGAAAAACATGTCCAAACAACCTTTGTTGCAGCCAATACGGTTACTGTGGTACCACAGATGACTACTGTGGTCCGAACTGTCAGAGTAATTGTCATGGCAGTAGTGGTGGTGAAAGTGCCTCTAATGTTCGTGCTACTTATCATTACTATCAACCAGAGCAACATGGATGGGACTTAAACGCTGTAAGTGCTTATTGTTCAACCTGGGATGCAAGCAAACCTTACTCATGGCGTAGCAAGTATGGTTGGACTGCTTTTTGTGGCCCTGTTGGACCTCGTGGTCAAGCTTCTTGTGGAAAGTGTCTCAGGGTAAGAACTTATTAGAACCAATTCTATTCCTTTCTATATTAAGTACGGATACGGACACCCAACACGCCGACACAACTATATGTGTCGGTGTCATGTCACTGTCAGACACGACACGTGTCTGACACGGTGACACGCCTTATCCGAAGTGTCTGTGATTCATAAGATCTATGTTTTAAAAATAGGTGAGATCTTTGTGATATCTTCAGATCATAGTTCAATTGATTAAATCATGATTTTTAGTTTCATAATATTCAGATAGATTGATGTAGTTGAATGTAAATGTGATGATGCAGGTGACAAATTCAGGGACAGGAGCACAGGAAACAGTGAGAATTGTAGATCAATGCAGCAATGGAGGGTTGGATTTGGATGTGGGCGTGTTTAACAGAATTGACACAGATGGCAGAGGATACCAACAGGGACATCTCATTGTAAACTATCAGTTTGTGGATTGTGGGAATGAGATAGACATAACCAACCATTTGTTCTCTATCATTGATGCTAAACAATAAAATGCACAAATGGTGGCTGTGTTTGTAATAGAGTTTGATACTAGAGTCTTTCTGTTTTGAAAGAGAAGTATTCAAACATGCTCTGAATAAAACTATACTTATGGATTAGTTTGTTATCCTTTAAGACATGAAAATTTACATGATCATTGTCTCGATCACTAGTGCTTTTAATATTAATTTTCTCTTTTCTTATTATTTTTATTTTTAGTTGTTTAGCTAGTGCCTGATTAACATGACTCTATTATTAAATAGTACAAACTAAAGTTGGTCAAATAAAATTGATCTATATGATCAATTTTTTTTGGTGAACGATCAATTTTTATTTATACTTGAGATTGAAATAATATATTTTTAGACCCATTTTAATATTTAGAACTTAGAGTATTCTTATTTAAACTGATCCAAATCGGTAAATCAATTTAAAATAACAAAAAAAATTCACATAACAAATATGTTTTTTTGGATTATTATATTGGTATGAAATTTTCACCGCCGCTTAGACGACATGGTTAAGTACTCAATTTTCTTACCACTTGAACCAACCCATTATTGGTGGCTTGGTGCACATAACCAATTTTTATTGGATGTCTTTTAACATACTTTACTTTTAATAAAAGGGTTCAATATATTTTTGGTCCCTGTAAATATATCAACTTTTCGTTTTAGTCTCTCTAAAATTTTCCTTCAACTTTTAGTCCTTATAAAATTTTCAATCATTACTTTTGGTCCCTATTTTCAAGTTAATTTTTGTATTTTTTTTAATGAAATTGTGCAGAAATGTGTAAAATATTGTAAAACAATTTCCCAAAAAAAAAATAGAATTTGTTTACAAAACACAAATTAAATATGAATTTTTAACCATAAACAATGAAAAAATTCATATTAAATTCATGTTTTGTTAAAAAAATTAAATTTTTTTGAGAGAGATTCTTATAATATTATGAATTTTTCTACCAACTTTTATTTAAAAATAAGAATTCTACATTGGAGTTTACATTAAATGAGAGACTAGAAGTGGAGATAGAAAATTTTTGAAGACTAAAAGTTGAAGGAAAATTTTAGAGAGACTAAAACGAAAAATTGTCATATTTATAGAAACTAAAAACATATTTAACCCTTAATAAAACTACTTTTGTTGAATTTTAGTTTTTATTTTTATTTTTAAATTGAACCAAATCGAACCCAATCATGTATAAATCAAAGATAGAGGTCATTTTTAGATTTTAATGTTTGATATTATGATTCAAAGATTTTTTTCTTAAACTTAGGTAGGACTTGTGGACTATTTGTCATTTCTAGTTAAACACCTTTCATCATAACTTATGACTATACATAATAATAAGTTTCAGATAGAGGTCTATGGTTAAACCCTGACCAACTAATATAACATACTAACAACTAGTAATATTTTTCCTTCAAAAAAAAAAAACTAGTAATATTTTTCTCTCTCTCAAAAAAAAAATAGTAATATTTTTCTGAAAAAAAATAATTATAATTTTGTTTCTGATTAATTTTCACAATTGCTAATTACATTCTGATGATGGAGTATTGATCAGTGCAGCAGTGGGGGGTTGGATTTGAATATTGGCGTGTTCCAAAAGCTAAACAACAGGAATGGCCATGCTCAAGGCAATCAATCTTATTGTCAAATATGAATTTGTGAACTGCGGTGACTAATTAATCAATTATCCGTGTAATTCACCTTAATAATTATTTATTCGGGTCTTATATATATAAGAACAATCAAGATGTATTCGTTTAATATTGGACTAAATACATTTTGACTAGCTAATTGGCAGGTTTGGTTGATTCCTGCTGTCTATAGCAAGACGTTAATAACAAAGGAAATAAGCAAAAGGATACAACTACTTGTGCTTCATTATTGAATAATAATCAATTAGTGATGATATGAAGTTGTTCTGGAATTGCAAGGGGGATATAATTTATTTTTTTTATAAGAAGCGGGAATTTTGTTTTGGTATCATCTAGTTTCATTTTATGAATGTGTAATAGGTAACACGTCATGGCTCAAAATTTGATTTCTTCTATGTAAAACTATCAATCAAATTTTATAAAAAGTTACATCATAAATGATTTTGATATTTCTATTATCACTTATTTGGCAAAAACAAATTCTTTCTATTATCACTTGATTAAGTTAACTACACTTATATCAGAGTAAAGAAAACAAAGTTAACTACAATTATCGAATATGGAGCTTTTGAATTTTTCTTTTTTAGGCACAGTTGATTGGGAACAAACCCATATAAAAATATTCGGTCATTAACACAAAATAAAGAAAAAATTAAATTTCAATACATCAATTGATGTGATTAAATATTTTTTATTTAATTTTATTAGTTTTATGTGAATGTGTCAAAATAATATTTATTTAAAGTTGTGTTCATGAAAGACCTTTTTTTTTAATCAAAAATTGAATCTAAAGTTAACAACACCTATATTCTTTTTATTAAAATCAATATAATTAATCTTCTATTTCGTCTCCTTTGGAGGGTAGGCCTAAAGCCCAAGCTGTTAAAGTAAGGATTTTAACTACAACCAAACTTTATACCATTAATTAACTGGGGTCGACTAATCAAGCAACATTACAACGTCACAATACTTCATCATATACCTATTTATTTCAAAATCATTAATCTTTAGATATTTAATTTTTAAAAATTTCTCTTACAATTTTTTTTTAGGTTTTTAAGTGTCTAATAATTTTTTTTTGTATTTATCAAGTATATTAAAAATTAAATATATATGTTTTAAATAGTCTAATGATAAAAAAAATTCACCTTTAAAGTAAATAAATGAGATGCTGACTCAATGGTTGACCAATATGTGTTATGCTCACAAGGTTTGAACCCAACCCTACATATATTATAAGTTAAATACCTCTTTTGGTCCTTTAAGTTTGACAAAAATATTGGGCTAGCCCTCTAAGTTTTTTAAGTTTCAAATAGGTTCGTTAAGTTAGTTTAATGCATCTATTTGAAGTTTTTGAGTTTTAAATAGGTCCTAAAACGCTCAAGAAAGTTAGTTATTGCACAGTTCATCTACGATACCTTTCTTTTTGAGTAAATCATCAAATTGATCAACGTCTTTGTAAGTCATCTTTAAATTAGTCTTTGACTTTATTAATATTTTAAACCAGTAATTGTCTTTGTCAAAAAAATTTCAATTAGCTCATTTGTCATACGACAAAAACATAAAGACAATGATTTAATTGAGGATTTTTTGACAAAGATAATGATTAGTTTCAAATACTAATAGAGTTAAAAGACTAGTTTGAAAATGACTTACAAAGAAATAAACCAATTTAATCATTTTTTTTACAAGAACCAATTTAATAGTTAACCCTCTTATTTTTCTATTTTTTTGACAAGTTCATTCCATGCCCCAAATTCATACATCTTTATAAATGGTGATATACATCGGATCCGTGTCATAACTAATGTAGAACCGATTTCTAGCATTATAGTACTTGTTTTTTTTTTACTTTTGGACAAAGCATTATCCTTGTTGTTGGGTATAATAATATTTGTGCACACATACAAAAATACATATTTATTATTTAACTTTTTTTTTACGAATGTATATCATTTAATTTTTTTTAAAAAATATTTATTATTTCATTCTTCACTCTTTCTAACTTTTTTCAAATACTGGAATATCCACAGATATTGTGTCAAAATCATCGTGACTATAGAAAATTTTCGGATTATTGTTGATAATCGATATGTCATGTCATGAATTTTGCAAAGCAAGTGGTTAAAACCAAAAGAGTTTTAACAAGTGATTAAACATAAATTAAATTAAATGTCGCGTATCTAGAAAGTCGAATTATTTGAATTGCTCTTTCCGATAATAAATACGTAGTATTGTTTTAATTTTAAATGTTAGGATGGATTGATTAGGATGATTGGTAAGAAGGGTGAAAAAACATTGCTTAAAGTGTTAAAGCAAAATTGAGGTGAGTAATTATTATTATTATTAGTAGAAGATAGATAGAGTAAGTAAGTAGCGCAGAAAATGTTGTTGGGTTTGTTTTGTTTGATGATAGTGAGTGAGTGAGTGAGTGAGTCGCGTGCGTTGTTACGCTCTCGATTCCATAACTGGGTCGGTCTATATCTATCTATCTATCTATATACGTAGTAACAGCAATATCTTGTTCTAGGATTTGAGATCCCATTGGTTGAGAAGAAGAAGAAGAAGATGGTTGTGAAAGTAAAGAGAGAAAATCTTGAAGCATGCATGACATGTCCTCTTTGTCATAAGCTACTCAAAGATGCCACCACCATATCTCTATGCCTTCACACTTGTATGTAATTCCTC
>Ga0099826_10001569_pt1 | contig 13892 bp, 6 predicted proteins | sample Mtrugardesep15_FD_76830 | JGI IMG/M metagenome (GOLD analysis project Ga0099826, IMG submission 76830) | Root nodule microbial communities of legume samples collected from California, USA - M. trunc garden sep15 | ecosystem: Host-associated > Plants > Roots > Nodule | place: USA: California... | reverse complement strand
TGCTGCTTTAGCATCTTCTTATACTTCTTCACTTTCTTAGCATTGTTGTATATCTCCCTTTGCTTCTCTGAAAAAGAAAAAACAAATCCATGACAAGTGTGTACTGGCATATTTATATATAACAAGGGAACTTCAGTCACATATGGCCGGTCCACATTCTCATCCCAAATCATATTAAAAGTGATAGTATATATTCAGAATCAGGGTAATGTTCCAAAATCTTAAGAATGAGAAAATATAACATCTCCAGAACAAATTACAATTGAAAAGTACCAAATGAATTTTTTTTTTTTTTTGTACTTTTTTTACATCAAATATTTTGAAGAAAACAACGCAAGGAATTACTGTTTGATTATCACCAAAATATTCAATGAAGATAATACAATCACGTGAACTAACTAGCTCTACTTATTGCTATACTTATTGCCTCATTGGTTTTTTTTTTTAAAAAAGAAGGAAGGGACTAAATCCCAAGAAAACAAAGTTACACGGAAACAACACTAGGGGTAGAAACTCTTAAAACATCAGCTAGCAACGACTATATGACAGAGGAGCCAGACTGCTCCGTAACCAAATAATCATCTAAAGAGCACCCCCAAAGTAGCTAAATCATCACCTTATTAGCTTCTCCATAGACATGATTAACACAAACTCGCCAATCTAAGGAAAGAAGAACCCTAATTCATTTAAAGGTTTATGTCCTCGCAAGGAGGAAAATATTAACAAACTAACAATTAACATACTAACATTTGTCATTCAAAAAAATAAAATAAAAAGATAAATAAAGCAAATTCGCTGGATTTTTAGTCATAGAAGTTGTCTACAGCGAAGACTTATTATGTAGATAGACCACCGTGCTAGGTGCTTTTTAATTTAAAATGGCAATAGTAATGGAGCTTGATATGTGAAAAAAAATACTTCTCACGGAATTTTAAATGTTCACAACGCCAAACTATGTAGCTTAATGTTAAAAAATGACTTCTGAAGTTTCTTATGTAACATGCTTCATGCTTCCTATGACCTACTTCCATTCTTTTTTCTTTGAAGCCTAACATCTACCTTCTCCTTTGGAAGAGAGACTTGACCAAACCACTGATTTGTTGCTACATGGTAGGACATAACGAGTTCATATTGTGAAATCAGCTACTTGTGAATGCTTTTAAATGCCAGGTATGACTTATAATAGAACCTAAATGAGTCTGACGGATCGCTAGACCCCTCATCACGATTTTAGCATAGTTAATTGCATAGTCCCTTAATTTGCTGAATCAACAATGAATATCGACGTTGGATAAAGAAACAAAAGCAGAAAGGGAGAGAGATGTTGGAAGAAAATGAAAGGAGGACAATAACTATATACCATGGAAACTAGAAATACCAACAAGCTCTAGCGAAGCACCAATTATTTAGGTACATTAACCATGTCGAATTTGGGTTCACTATCCACACTAAGAGTGTCACCATATCTTATTAGACTCCCTTCACATTTAGACCAATAATCTTAGTAGTTTAAAAAAAGATCTAAGTCCTAAAAATATACATTTACAAAATAAATATAAACAATACGAACACAAACACAAATTGATGAATAATTTGGGAAAGAGGTTACGTAAAAAAGATTGTCCAAAAAGGTGGAAGTGGAACAAAAAAAGCCGGGCAACATATGTTACGGGACGGAATGGAGTGCAAAGTAATGAAATGATATTATGTTCCAATTACTTATATATTTAAAGACATGACACAATTCCATTCTATCCAATATCCCAGCTTTTCTTCTGCTCATATTTGGGTATGTAAGGGAACACATTTTTTGCTCCATCCATCACAAAAATAACCAAGCAAAGGAATGTTGATTTTATTACATTATGCTCAATTACACTCTATCCAATATTCCTATTCCATTTCATTGGAAGTTCACAGACCTTATTCCGGAGTAAACTAACACACAAGTTAGCACAATTAGCATAACTTTCCCTTTCTAAATTGAGGATCTAATTATGCATCATTTTCCTCTTTCTTCATCAACTCTCATACCCAACAAAAATAATCAAAATAATATGGTATACTATTACCAACCCAAGCATTAAATTGCAGGCATAAACTCAAATCAAACATAAAAATGAAGACAAATCTTGTATTCTCTATACACTATAACTCAAAAAATATGAAAGATGGTGAAAATAAGTTGAATAAATAAAAAAGAGAGAAAATTGCATACTTATGAGAGATGGATTGTATCCACTGTTATTGGATTTGGCATTAGCGAAAGCATTAAGGGAAAGGCCACTTCCACCTAACCTCGAAACGTTCCTCCTTTTATTCTTCTTCATCGTCAATCGTTTCTGCTTATCTTCATGATTATCGTTGCGTTCATCGTTATATTTCGTCATTGTTGGAAGATTAATTAACGAATTTCAGAGTAATTGAGGAGAGAAAATTGAACAAATTGCTAACCCTAATTTACAGAGACCAAAGCTGGTGCCTTGTGAAGAACAAGATTTCACGGTGGGCTAGGCTTTCGGTAAGCCCAAAACTGAAGATTTGTACTCTGAGCCCAATAAGAGAAAATACATATTTTTTTAACGAAATTCAATCAACTACTAACGTATAAATAACTGAATTTAATTTATATACATCAACGGTGTATTTTTGTTTTTATGCCTTAATCAAAGCATTTTCATTTCATGATGTCACTTTTTAAGTTAGTTCATAAAATATCGCTACACATCTATTTGTTATGATCTGATTGAATGCATGTGTAAAACGGTTTTACAGAGATGCATATAAGTTAATCTTACATTCAATCAACTAGTAGTGTTAGACAATTGCCAATGCAAGAGAACTCAAGGAAAGAAAAAAACTACAAAACAACTAGACGTGAGTAGAAATTCCAATAACGTCCGCTAATATCAACAACTAATCGGAATCGGGCATAACTCAAATAGAGAGAGGAAAATATGAAGGCTAGTTGCCTAGTTCTTTAAGATGGATAAGAATGTACAGAGACTCGTCTATAGTAGATTAGAGAGCCTTTCTCCCTCCATATGTAAATCTAACTGAGTTGGGTAAAAAATAAAGATGAGATCAAAAGATGACAAAAATATCTCCCAAATTTTTTAATAGTATTGTATTTTTATAAGAGATTAATTAGAATAGATTGACAGTGTAAAACTACTTTACACCATCAACCAATTAAATTCATCAAATTAGACACATCATTTTAAGTGTTATGAGTGTTAAAAATGGAAAAAATCAAATAAAATCTTTTCTAATAATGGTCTTCTTCCCGCGTTTTTTAATTTGGACATTTGATTTACCTATTTTTAATCTTCATTATGATGTTGCATTCTTTCACCTTGCGAAACCTTGTCTTCATATACTAATTTTGCAAACCTTTGTTCATGTATGATCCTTGAAGTCTTTTAGAGTTGCAAAACTCAACAAATTACTTTTTGGTTTTTAGAACCATCATGAAACCCTTTAACATAGCACAAATTAAACACATGAATGTCATTGAAGTGGTTATGAAGGTCAAAGATTTCGAGTCAATTTATTTGAGTATATTTACTTAATAGGTTGTTTGTTTTTGAATGGATTAATATACGTTGATTAAGATTTCAAAAAGCATCGTATCATATTTGGATCATTTGGTTAATGACTTAATGTTATGTTTTTTGCTTCCTTTTATTATTCATTGGCTATTTTTCCATTTTGTGAAAAATTGTTGACAGGAAATAGGAAAAAAAGGACAAAGTTAGAGAAAGTACGAGAGACTTAGGTTGATGTTGTAATTTTGTAATCCCCTAGGCTAATAATAAATGTGGGATATGGTATTTTTTTTATATTTATTTTTTTGGTACAAAAGAGGGTCAAAGACCCAAAACGTGGGATATGGTATTTATTATCCATATTTTATTTCATTTTTCCATTTTATAACATTTAAGGTGATGTGTCTAACAGAGTGAATTTCATTGGTTGATGGTGTAAAACTGTTTTACACTAAGTCTATTCTAATTAATCTTTTTATAAAGGGTTAATGGTGTTTTACCCTTATAATATAGATCATTTATGGATTTACCCCTGTAATTTTTTCTTCTTCAGAGTCATATGATCAAAAATTAGATGGCTCACATTTTCGAGCAATGAATGTGGTCACCTCTCACGTAGTATTTAAGCTTTGGTTGCGGAAGCCTAGTCATGTCTATTGTAAAATCAACCACAGTGGGTAGATGAACAATAACTTAAACTGTATAGTTTAAGTTATGTAACAACTAATTAAAATGTGAGTCGTCAGATTTTGATCACATAGTCAACAATTTCCCACTGCAACAAATGAGTAAAAACTACTACATATATTGCCGTAAATTCAAAATCTACAATGAGTCATGAGCAGTGTACGAAAAGTAACAGAAGTATTAACACCACTACATTTGAAATTATAAACTTCAATGCATGTGTATCATCACCCTTATAAGGAAAATGTTAAAAAGAAAAAAAGTTGTGATGGAACTGATTCCACAGAGACGTTGTGAGACATATAAATTTGAAAAAGAAAGGAAGAAGATTGATGAAACACATTAAATATACATGTAGGGTCGTACAAGTTGCCTTGAATGCATTTCCAACCTCCCCACCTTACTCATTCACTCATAGATCTTCCTTTCTAATCTTACTACTATTTATTTATATACTCATGCTTTATCGTTCCTTACACACCAAAAACTATTCTACTAAATATTTATTACTTCTTCAAAGAGTATGGGAAACCAGTCAAAGACAAGTGTGGATGGAGTTGACAGCGATGTGAAGGTTGTGGAGATGAGAAATAGGAGTAGTGTTTATGATTTGTTGCTTAGGGTTCTTGGTTTCTTGCTTACTCTCACTGCTACTATCATTGTGGGTTTTGGCAAAGAGACTAAGGTCATTTCATATGCTTCATTGCAATTCAAAGCTACTGCTAAGTGGGAATATATGTCTGCTATTGTGTAAGCTCATCACATATCTCTTCTTCTCTAGTCTGCTCTTTCACACCACTAGATAATTTAGTTTTCGACATGCTCATGTTTTGTATTTTTTCTTAGGTCAAGCTAACAAGGCCCTAATAACACTGATTAAAAAAATAAAAAATAAAAATCTCTAAATTTATTTCATTAACAAGTGCTATAAGGGTACTCTTAGCATTTTCCTAATTTCATTTGTACTCACTGCCTTCTTTTACAATTTTTTAAAACAGATCTTACATTTAAAAAATAAAAATGTCAATTTTTGTTTTTTTAAAATGTTCCTATTTTGCTTTCCATCTTCTCTTTGTCCCAAATATTCACTACATTAGTTTTTTATATCATTGTTAACAATTTAAATTAAACGATCCTTGTGAGCTTAGCTCAGTTGTCAAGAATATTGCATATTATTTGCAGGGACCGAGTTTCGAATCCCGGATACTCTACTTCTCCACATTTAAAATGTGTGAGCTATAACCACTAGATTACTTGGCCAAAAAAACAATTTAAATTAAACGTAAATTTTCAAAAATAAATACAGAAAACGTTTTAAGAAAGTAAATGGAGTCTAAATATGTTTTTGAATCCTCAGCACATAGGCTTTTTATTATTTGAACCTTTATTTTATTTTTTGTAACTATAATATGTTAATTAATAACGGTATATTTTTCATTCAAAAGTTTTTTTTAATCAATATATAAGAAAATCCATTATTAATCTCCATTTTATGCAAATCTCTCTCAAAAGGTTGTGATGTGACACAAATAGTATGTACTTAAGCTTGCGAGTAGGGTTTAGTAGTTGGTAAAAACATTCATTTGAATATATAAACATCTTCAATGAATTTTAATTAATTCATGATATCTCCTTTTTAAAAAATTAATTCACTATATGTATACAATTTCACAAAATGCAATGATTAACAATTTTTTTTATCTATTTCAAAAATAATACCATTAATTGATGTTTGTCATTATCAAATATAAAACTTAACAAATCAGCTGGCCCATTTAATTTAAGGCAACATCACTTTATTTATCATATTGGTCATAGCTCCTCCTTATTTGGAATATAAATGTATTGTGGCATTTTTTAAGAGATGTAATATTTAGACACTCTCAATTCCAAACACCCTATTCAACACTTTATAAAATATAACTAGATATGTGCAGTGTTGGAAACGATGAGAGAAAAAATAATATAAAAGTAAAAAATAGTATATACATATAGTGTTGATGTCAGATTTTGTGTCTAATTTGTCTTTTTTTTGTCTTCCTAAGTAGTATAATCTCAAAGTGACTGACTTTATTCTCTATTAGGTTTTTCTTGGTAACAAATGCTATAGGATGTTCATATGCTGCAATTTCTATGGTGATTTCAACAATTGCAAGAACCAGTGGAAATAAAACAGCACTATTGATGATAACATTACTAGACCTAGTTATAATGGCATTACTCTTCTCAGCCAATGGAGCTGCTGGTGCAGTGGGAGTGTTAGGACAGAAAGGAAACTCGCACGTGCAATGGATGAAAGTGTGCAATGTATTTGATGCCTATTGTCGTCACATGACTGTTGCTTTGGTCCTATCTATCATTGGTTCCACTGTCTTCCTTTTACTTGTGGCTCACTCTATTTTCAAACTCCATTATTATAGATCAAACTAGATCATATAATATTACTACGGTTAATGTGTTATTTATTCTAGGTGTCAATTAATCTTGTTTTCTCATAAACTATTATTAATAACTACAGTTGTTTTTATTAAATATAGGTACTATATGTAATTTATTACTATGCCTCTATTAAGTGAGTTTGCTAGTAAGTACTAGTGGTAAATATTGTATCCTATATATGTTGTAATGCCGTAGAGGTGTAGCTAAGCTACCCAAGAATTGGGAGGATCTAACTCTATGATCAATATGTGACCTTCTTCACCTTCCTCCTTGAAAGGAAATTAATGTTTTGCGGCTATAATAAATGAATGGAACATAGCGTAGTACATGAGGCAATTGAAAGAGTTTATTTTGAATTTCTTATATATACTGCACCTGAGATCTAATATAAGCAAAAAACTACCTTTTTTTAGTAGTAAAAACACTACTCAATACTTATATTTGGTGATGTCAAATATAATAAGTACATTTCATTACTTTTACTCTATTAAATAATGTCATTTAAATACATATGATTTTTAAGTTTATGGATCAAGTTCTCCTAAATAACACTTTTGGAAATACACTTATTTTTTACGGGATGAAGAAGATAAATTGCACTTAATCAAATTTCTTAACTCTCTTAAATCTTCTTAACTTTTCTCTCTTAATTCTTCATTATATATGTCCACCAAGTTTCACAATTTCTTAACATATACCACGTTACCTTACCTTGACAAACTTTTCTTAAAATAGTTTTCATCAACTTCACATTTTGACAATTCTACACCAATACCAAACGTTGAGAGTGCATATACATGCTATATAGCTTTTTAATATGTGTTTTAAAACTAGAAAATCATCAACTTGAGAAATGTAATTGTGATGCTCTATTTTTTGGCCAAGAAGCTAAGACGTGAATTAGGGTTTGTTTTTGCAATCATCTTGGAAGCTTTGGGGATATTCTTATTGCTAATCAATGAAGTGCAGATACGAGGCTTGTCAAAGTGGTGTTTGAGCTTGAAACTAAACTGTTATTGATAGTGTTCATAACTAAATGTGTTCCTATAAAATCAGGCCACATCATCCAATAAGTTGACATCATGAACGAAAAGTAACGGTTTTTTAATTTGCAATCCTAACAAAAAGGTTTGCATAGACTAAAATAAAAAACCGTAATTTTAACTGAATTTTTATTATAGAACACACATTCATTTTTTGTGGTATGTCTTGTTGAAATTTTATATATCTTTACTAGTAAGTTGCTTTTCATATGTACGCTGCGGTAAGCTTCTTTTTTTCTTTCCTTCTCCGCTTTCTGTTTTTGCTCTTTCCAACTAATTCTTCTTTTTGTTATGGTGTATTTTCTCATAGATCGGGGTTGATTGGTAGTTCGAAATAGCGTTTGTTTAAAGGGTTTGATTTTGGCTTTTGAAGTTGCTTTGGTTTTGGTTTGTGTGTTTAATTTTTATTGGTTTCGATGGTAATTTTCAGTGGGGGTGTCTTTGGATAGTTTGTAAGAGTTTATACATGATGTACACGACATATGTGTGTTCCGCTTATATACAACACTCTTTATTATCAAAAAAAATCAATTGCCTTTGATTATTTACAAAGTTTTTATGTTTAATGAGTTCTCATGTTTGTGAAATTTTTATTGTAAAAAAAGGTTAAGGAAATAGTTTTAAAATCATGAGAATGTTTTAGTTTTAAAATTCCTTCTCACTCTCGTGAACCAAACATGTAATTAAATTTTCTCCTATGTTTTCTTAACCAAATCGAGCTCAAGATTCTTAACCATTTGCCATGCCTAAAAAGATGACTAATTTTTAGTGGGTGTTAGGAGCCAGATTTGGTACCAAAGATGAGTTCAAGAAGCAATTACCAAATCTACAATAAGACTTGTTTGAAACGATTCAAAAACTTAAAGAACTTGTTTGAAAATTTTGAAACTTAAAGGACCATTTTGGGAAAAACGAAAAACTTAAAAGACCTTTAGATGCATTTGACCATTATTATACACCGACATCTAATAACTCATGTTTTACAATTAAAACAAAAAAGAAGTTACACATTTCTTTGACATGTGTGCCCAATTGTGGTTGGTTTAGTGTAAACAATTTTACCCTAACTTTGCATTTCCATTAATCTCTATAATGATATATCTTTTTGTTTGTTTTTGGTTACTCTTATTTATTTATTGCAACTGAATCTATTGATTTTTGCATTTCAACCTTGTTTTCTTAACTAGTGTTTCAAAGACATTTTCTGACTTTAAAACCTGCCCCGACCCCCATTTCTTGTAGTCATCTATTGGATTAATTTAACGGCTCAAACACTTTCTTCATTCGCTTAATCTAATAACCGGCATGGTCGAAAGGGATTGATCCGAATCATTCTTCTGCGACTGGATCTTCAATGACATCTTCTGCCACCTTGCCAGATTGATTTGTCTAGATATTGTATGTGTTTTTAACTTGATGTTTCAAGATATAAAGAAGACGAGTCTCTTCTAACGGCAGCTACAGGCTACAGCCTACAAACTTATTTTCTCTTTTCTTAGAATAAAACAATGCACAACGGAGATTTGATTGCCGACAGTTTTATGAGGTGTTGTCAATTTCTTTATCTTGCTTAATATTACCACTACAAATAGGGACAGTGCACCTGTATAAATTTTTCAAGATTGCTTAAAGCCTTAAATAAATAAATTATAGAACACGGTTACAGGTTGTGAATGTGTGAGTTGCTTAAATAAAAGGTTGCGTTATAATGTTTGTTTGGTAGGTAGATGTATTCATCAACTGTTTCCATTCAATGCAAAAAGGGAAACAATACCATTACTAGAGAGGACAGCACAATATGGACGGTTATGTAGGAATATATTCCTAAGCATTCATTATTCAAGCTCATCCAACACCAATCCGAAGGTTCAAACTTTTTCTTCTCTTTTTGGTATACATCTCGCACATTTATAATGTCTAGAACTACAACTTTACATGTTTAAGCATATCCATAGTACATGTTTGTAAATCCGGTGAGTTTGACAAAATCACGGTGATACAATTTTTGCCAAAATCAGAGTGATATATCGTGATTTTGTCAAACTCATAGATAAACTAAACATAGTCATAATATTTATTGGCTGGGAAAATAGAAAACTAGGATGAAGTATGACTCCTTGCCCAAACATAAATAAGCACCTTTCCAAGCTACAGCTTCAAGAACAACTACAGAAGAATGCAGTAGCTAGCAAAATGCTTCCTTCTTAGTGTACTTCTGCTCCAAGTTTTCCATAGGTGCTCCATAATATAATATAAGAAACTGGAACAAGCATATATAAATAAAACACAGAGAGGTAGTGTCCGTGAAACTTACAAGGATTTCCCCCCAGCTAAAACTACGAAAGTTAGCAATTCAAATTAAAATACAAAAACAACAGAACTGATATGTGGTTTTTCTATCTAAATCAGAGCATAAAGTTGTTGATTTGCCAGACAAAACAAATCTGATAATACTACTGTCAACCGTATTGCGTCAATTTCACTGCAAAACATCAAAGCTCTGGATCCAAGGATACATAACATCATACATCACATACAAAATTTAAATAAGTTCACTATACAACAAGGGACATGGTACATAATTTATGTGACTTGAGCCAAGAATTTTCGTTAAGTTGTTGTAGCAGCCTACCATGATTTCAGTGTTCTATCTTGGCAAATCGGCCCTTAACTCTTGTCCTGCTCTCTGCCCGAACTTTACGTGATTCATACCTTATATGCTTGTCATATCTGTGGTTTTTCATGTAAATACATGGGGCGGTTATGAATTTATTTAAACAATCATCAAGATCTTAAATGTGCATGCACCTAGCTCATATTAATCAACAATCCAACAATCATTTAAAAATTGCAAAGAGATGAATATCCATGATCAATTACAGAACCACAATTCACAGTAAATGGAACAGGAAAGTAACAGAAGTTTTTTTGAGAAAAACCTACATTGAACTTTAATTTTCAAAATTGAGAAAACTATGCTGCATAGTATTTTTTTTCTTTCCTTGATATCTCTCAAATAAAATATATCAAAAGGAAAATCCAATGAAAATATCTAGTTATCAAGCCATATTACTTGGGAGTCATCATCGATAATATAAGAAAAAAATACTCGACTCTGGTTGCGAGTAGATTAAATGAAAGATCATACAAAAGAATGTGTTCATATATTCAATGTCTTGAAGTTCAGATCTGGAGTCACGATCACATACCTTCTTGTTTTCTTCTTTTGTTTGTACCGTAATAATGCAGAATCCCTTTCTTGACTTGCTAACTCATATGGAGGAGGAACAGCTTTAGGAGTAATTGACAAGGTTTCAGACTTGACAGATTCTGAAGGCATCCCTCCATTGTTACAATGGGTATGGGTCTCACCAACAGAAGATACAGAATGTTTAAGAGAAATTTCTTCGGTGTGAGCTTTGAATGATGTATCAACAGGAACAACTTGATACGTAGGCTCGCTGCTTTCTCTGAGCCACTGAAATGACGACATTACTAAAATTAGTAAATATACGTATTATTTTCAATAGAACATAGAAATTAGAATAACAACCACCAGGCTCATCTTATATCAGTACCATAGCAAGTTTGTTTACCAAAAAGTGTGAAGATAGGAGCAAAAAAAAAGGAGGGAAAAATAAACAATGCGCATTGAATCAAGAGAATTAGAGATGCAAAAACAAGGCGTCATCTGTTATTTATACATACACACAAATAATAAACAATACAAGTTGAAAATTGTCTTAAAACAAGAAATCCATAATCAGGAACGAAGATTGACAACACAGTACAAAAACAAGAAATGAATAGAAGCTCTACCTCATTTGAAGGAACAATATCAGCCTTTACATCGCAATCAAAACTTGCAGATAAATTTGCCGGTGGTATGTACTCTTCAGGATCATAGGGCTCAGACTTTGTCATCTCACGAAGCTGATTTAAAATCTCTTCTCTGTGTCTGCCACAAGCAGCCTTACGATTCTGTTTCAATAACAACAATACCAGAACATGTTAAAATTAGAGCAATAAACACATAATTTCAATATGTTCAACTCAAGTGGTTAAAGAGTTTCTAGTAAAGATCAAATCGATCAGAATCACCCGAGTTCAACCCATGAACGGAAATATCCCTTGACCAGACATTACTTACTTAAAGCCGAACTCCAAATTACCAAGGTTGTTTCCCTTAAGAACCAGATAATTAAAACAAGAAAATATACACATCATTTCACTATGTTCTTTTACATTTACCTCCAAACAATCCAAAATCCAAGAAACTAATCATATTTTCACTTTCTCAATTTAGCACTAATCCCATCATGCCTAGTTTATAATCAAGATCTGAACAAAGAAATAATAATAAACTAATTACTTATCCTAAAAAGACAAAAGACAAAATGAATTTCTATTACATAATTTAAATATATTGGCATCCAAATAAAGGGCAGAATAAAAATGAACACAAATCACAGAGATTATGAATTATATACCTTGGGCAAAGGAGGAACCTCCATAGCACGATAATTATGAGAAGAAGGAGAAGAAGAAATAAGATCATCAAGACTAACAAAAGAAGGAGCATCCCAAACAAACATATCAGAAAGCCCTTCAATCTCATACCCCACAAACCCATCTCCTACACTTTCCTGAGGCAAAAGCAAAGATTTTTTTCCAATATCCTGCAACCCCAGAATCGACAAAAGCTCAGTAACTGAAGGGCACCCTGTAAAACCCTCAAGAGGCCTTCGTTCATGAGGTGAAGACAATGAAAGGTTGTGATTTTCCCAGTCACAGTTTTGACAGAAAACAGAGGATTCTGTAGAACAGAGTATTGTAGCAGGTGAATCATCGCATGAATCACAGATTAAGGAGCGTGTGTGCTTTGAAAAGAGTTGATTTGTAGAGTGAACTTCACGATCACAAGAGAAACAGAGTTTGGCTGAATCTGCTCTGCAGTATATAACTGCGTTTGAATTGCCACAATAATCACAAGGTCGAAATAGTTTGTGTGAAGGGTTAGGGTTAGGGTTTCTAGGAGAGCCACCCATGGCGTGGTTTAAGAGAGAGAGATGAGAGAAAATGTGAGGAGAAAAGGTTAGGTGGAATAAGGATATGGTTTGAAGAGAGTGGCAAAAGAGGATTTGGCATGTGACTCATTTCTTGGAGAGCAAGCACAAGTTGTTGAAGTGAGGATAATGGAATTGACATTTTTGTTGTCATTAGAGAAATGCTTTGACTTTTAAGTGGTGTTAGAAACTTATAGTAATTTCATATTTTGTTTTGTTTTTTTTTGGGAAATTTGATTCTATTAAGAATAATTAACTTAAGCAATAAAATATGTAGAAAATATCAATATTACAAATAATACGGTTAAAAAAATAGTTTTAGAGGAAGATTGATCATCGACAAAATTGAGAATATTTTGCACAAATAAGATAGTCATAAAAACAATGCAAATCTCTCAAAAGAATTACAACATGTATAAAAATTTAACATTGCTTCATTTGTGAAACTCGTGCGCAACACTAATCTCTCAAAAGAATTACAACATTTATTATTTATAAGTTATAATGAAATTATAACGTACAATTGTAAACTATTGAAATAAACTTAAACTATATTTTTTATGTGTCTTTTAAAAGAGTAAATGAAAATTAATTAGTTTTCCCTTTAAAAAAAGAATTAACTAGTTTTGAAAATATTATTTATCTGCTTGTAACTACAATGTTAACCTACGTGTTCACCTATTAAATGTCAAATCTTGCGAATAAAATCTAAAAACTCTTTTATGAATGGTTGAGTTTGAATTTATTTATGTTTCTTGTTAATGAAAGTACCTGGGACACTTTTTAAGCAATCCAAAATAAATAATTATTCTTTAAAAAAGTCAAATATTTCGATTTTCAATACATTGATTACATACATTTTCATAATATACTTGCAACTTATGGTCCTTAAAGAGTGCTCCGGGGGCACTCATTAACATTTCTTTCATTTATAAATGGTCATGTGTTACTTTGATTGGTATGCACTATCCCACTGTCTCTCTTCCCCTTCTCTCTTGGGAGCCGACACAACATGCCACGTCAACGAAAATGCACAGTCAGCTGGCCAAGGGGATATTCTAGAACAAAAAACAATTACCAGGACGAAATCTGACAAAAAAATGTTAGAG
>Ga0099826_10001568_pt1 | contig 13896 bp, 4 predicted proteins | sample Mtrugardesep15_FD_76830 | JGI IMG/M metagenome (GOLD analysis project Ga0099826, IMG submission 76830) | Root nodule microbial communities of legume samples collected from California, USA - M. trunc garden sep15 | ecosystem: Host-associated > Plants > Roots > Nodule | place: USA: California... | reverse complement strand
ATGTGTCTGTTTTATAGTACAATTTTACAAAATTACCCTCATTAAAGAGATAAAGTGAAAAGTCAATTTATTGTACTTTTAGAATTAGTAGTAGTATTAAATAAGGGTATCTATGAAAAAAAAAAATTAATGGGTGTTGTAATTTGAAAAGGGGTTATATTTAGGGACGAAAAAAAAACAAAAGGGGGTTATATTAAGGGACGGAGGGAGTAATATTTAAGGCTCTTAACCAATGCCCCGAACCACTAGTTAACATTTCCTTAAAGTAATTTAGTGTTTAAAAATTCATCCAATAAATAAGTAAAAAATTTCAGAAATCGAACATATATCTTCATGATGGACACATTCAATTTAACTAAACTTTTATTTTGAGAAAACAATAACAATCGTTATAGTTACATAACATTAAATTAAGAGAGAGAGAGAATGACAATGGAATGTTTTCTTCTTTAGTTACTTTACCTTTTGCTTTCCAGCTTAGCTGTGATTGACAATCACATGGTTGAAAACGATAATAACGACTTCCAGCTAATCTTTATTATACAACTGCAAATCCCAAATCAGCTCCTTAATAATCATTTCTTATATCAATTTAGGGTTCTAATCTCAAATCTTAGTAATAAAAATATTAAATAAAATAACCTTATGAAAAATTGAACTGGTCCCCATTATTGAATCCTATCATCTTCACCACATGCACCCATCATCATCAACAACAAACAACAACTAACATTAACAAATTTCTCTTCAACCTCATTCCCTACCTTAACCCCAAACCATATCAAAGATTCTAATCACAAATTATGCTTCCAATTTCAAATCTTTGAGATTTATTTTTTTTATTTTTTTAATTTGTCTCTTTCCCTTGATAATTCCCAAGCCCAAATCCTAATTATGAATTTATAATATTCCCTAAATTTTTTGTTAGGGTTTCAATTTCAAATCTTTCTATTTGATCAAATTAGGGTTTTTTTCTCTTCTTCCAAAACCACAAACAGACCCATCATAGTTATCATTATCAAGTGTAGATTTTGAAGTTGAAAATGGCGACAAGAGGCACTAGATCGGAGAAGGTGCGACGAATTTTCAACCAATTCGACGCGAATCATGATGGGGGTTTGAATAGGGAAGAAATGGCGTCGCTTGTTGGTGCTGTAAACCCTAGGGTGAAATTCAGCGACGAACAAATCAACGCAATTCTGGATGAGGTTTTTCGAACCTATGCTGAATTTATTGATGGTGAGAGGGGTTTGACTTATGAGGGTCTTTTGAGAACTTATGATGATGGTGCTGGTGATGTTGATAGGGATTTTGATGCACTTGCTCTTGATCTTAATGTTGATGAGGCGGGGAAGGCTCCGGCGCCGGATTCGGAGGCTTCGTCGTCGATTGTTGATGAGAGGATGGCAGTTGAGTCGCAGAAGAAGCAGCGGACGGCTGCGTGGGCAGTGTCGCCAAATCATGGTATTGTGTTCGATGAGACGTGGAAAATTGTTGATGATTTAGAGATTTTGATAAAGAGGTTGAAGTTGAAGCAAGCTAAAGATGGGAAAGTTAAAGGTGAGAATTTTGATGCTTATTCTGATGCGGGTTGGTCTCGGGAATTGGGGCCTTCGACCGAGATTTCGGATAAGAGAGTGGTTTGGGATGAATCAGGGCATGATTATGCTGTTTTTGTGAAGGAAGTGGGTGGTTTGAGAACTAGAGCTGATAATGCTAGATCAAGAGAAGAAGCTTTTGATGGACATATGGCAATTGGTAGAGTTTTGTACGAACATCAATTGTTTAAGGAGGCTTTGATTAGTTTCAAGAGGGCTTGTGAACTGCAACCTGTTGATGTTAGGCCACATTTTAGAGCTGGTAATTGTTATTATGTTCTTGGAAGGTACAAGGAAGCGAAGGAAGAGTTTTTGTTGGCACTTGAAGCTGCTGAGGCTGGTGGAAATCAATGGGCTTATTTGTTGCCACAGATTTATGTTAACCTTGGTATTTCATTGGAAGGTGAAGGTATGGTTTTGAGTGCCTGTGAGTATTACAGGGAGGCTGCAATTCTTTGTCCTACGCATTTTAGAGCTTTGAAACTGTTAGGTAGTGCTCTTTTCGGCGTAGGGGAATATAAAGCTGCTGTGAAAGCGCTTGAAGAGGCTATTTTCATGAAGCCAGATTATGCTGATGCACATTGTGATCTGGCTTCGGCTTTGCATGCTATGCGTGAGGATGAGAGGGCGATTGAGGTGTTTCAGAAGGCTATTGATTTGAAACCGGGTCATATTGATGCTCTTTATAATTTAGGTGGATTGTACATGGACTTGGGTAGGTTCCAGAGGGCTTCTGAGATGTATACGAGAGTTTTGGCTGTGTGGCCGAATCATTGGCGGGCGCAGTTGAACAAGGCTGTGTCGTTGCTGGGAGCTGGTGAGAACGAAGAAGCCAAAAAAGCTTTGAAAGAAGCACTGAAAATGACAAATAGGGTCGAGTTGCACGACGCGATATCGCATTTGAAGCAGCTGCAGAAAAAGAAGAACAAACCCAATGGGGATATTTCGGAAGAATCACCATTTGTCATAGTTGAACCCTCCAAATTTAAGACAGTTGGTGAAAAGACTACTGTGAGGCAGGAACTAGCCAGTGCTCTGCAAATTAGAGCACTTCAGAAGGTTGCTAGGTTGAGTCGTTGTAATGTGGAGCTTTTGAAGAAGGAAATGAGCGAACATGATGTGCCGGTGTCGTATTCTGGTACCGGAGTGCCTGAAAAATCCATCCGGAAACCGAACTTGGAAGAAATTCTTCGCAAATTGCTTAGTTTTCTGAAGCCAGACACTTTTCAAGGAGCTGTGAAAGCCATAAATGAGAGGATTCTTTCTGTTTTGGATGAAAATGGTTCAGGCAGATTAGATCTTGGAATGTTCTTTGCTATTCTTGCTCCTATTTGTGGCGGTCCTCCAGAGAGACGAAAAAGGATCGCCTTCGATGCACTGTTGTGGCGTCCCATGAACGAAGATGGTGCTAATTTAAAGAAAGTTGATGCTACCAGATACATCAAGTTGTTAAGGGCTGTTTATGTTCCTTCCCAAGGTGTTAGCGAATTGATGGAGGTTCGTGGAGACGTAGACACTTCAATGGTGTCTTTCTCTGAGTTTCTAGTTATGTTCGATGATCCAGATTGGGGTTTTGGTATTATGCCTACCTTAGTGAAGCTTGAAACAGGAGATAGAAACCGACATGGCAAAACCATGTGCGCAGTGTGCCGCTACCCTATTATCGGTTCGCGCTTTAAGGAGATAAAATCTCATTTTAGTTTGTGTAACCAATGCTACAGTGAAGGAAAAGTGCCTTCTACATTTAAGCAGGAAGAGTACAGATTTAAGGAGTATGGAAATGAGGGTGACGCCATGAAAGATAAGTGTACTTGCTTTAACTTGCAATCACGAAATGAAAAGTAGATAGAGGAATTCAATCCTTTTTTTTCTCTTTTGATTTTTTGTTTGAATATTATCTTGGATCATCCTCTCACCTTTGTAATTTAGCTTTTCAGTGTGAAATATTTAGCTCATGAGTTCATCAGTTATTGTCATTTTTGTTTTAATAATTGAATACGGAGATGATTTAACTGTTAGTAATTGTGTATAGTTATTGTGAAACCTTTAGTCCTCTTTGGCCGTAAGCATTTGTGTTCATCATGCTTCTTTATCAATTCTTACAAATGATGAAGCTTGTATATTAAGTCCAGAAATACTTGTAATTGTATAATGGAGATTGTTTGATGTTGAACAAATTTAACAAGGAACTTTTGTCAACAATTGAAAGTTAGATTGAAGGGATTACTTATAGTGAATATGGGATTATTTGTGGAGTCTGATTAATGACCTATATCACAGGCATCAGTAGAAATGAAGTATTTTGTTGGATTCATTAACAGATGGAGAATATTGAGAAATGTTCAAGTAAAGAAGCTACATTCCTGCATTATAGAAGTTTTTGGCTTCATCTTATGTTGCAATTTGTATTTATAATAACCTGTCAAGCCCCACTCATCTCAAAATGTTGGCTTCATCTCTTTGCTTCCACTATGTCACTACTCAGTCAATAGCCTAGATTCTTAACATTTTAACAGTGTTAATAATATCTCAATTTTCACATGCCCCATTCACCATATTCACCTGCTAAATTTAACTGTATCACCCCTCCTTTAGTGCCTCGTTCTCTTCATGCCTTCTAGATATTTTGACATTTAGACAGTTGCAAAGCGCTAATAGGGCCTTTGGTTCCTATGATACACTATATTGCTGGGAGGTCCAATGACCAAACTCCTGTATAATATTTTTAGGGTTAATAGTGATTTACCCCTATAATATAGGTCATTTCCAGTTTTCGCCCCTGTAAAATAATTTTTTGAGATTTCGTCCTTGTAATTTAAAATTTATTTGGTTTTAGATCTTCATGAAAATTTCTACCTCCTGTAATTTGTGGAAATTTCAGTTTACCCCCTGTAATTTGAGCAAATTTTGGTTTACCCCCTGTTAATTTGATCAAATTTTGGTATACCCTCTGTCATATCATCGATTTTGTACAGTCAAAATTCATGAAAGTTCAAAACCAAAAAACTTCAAATTACAGGGACGAAATCCAAAAAGAAAATTTTACAGGGGGAAAACCGAAAATGACTTATATTACAGGGGTAAAACACTATTAATCCATATTTTTATTTTAGAAATAGTTCCATAAAAAAAAAAATTAGAAATAGTTGATGTTAATATGCTTGTTAATTGTTAATTTGTTGGTATTTGTTAATATCACTCTCCTCTAACTCTTCCACAAACCAATCTCTTTATATCTCTTTACATGTTAATATCTCTTTATATGAAGATTAAAGCAACTTTGGACAAAGAAGTTAACTGTGGCACTTGAGCTAATTCCATAAGATCAAAGCACCAAACTGGTTCAAATGTGCTGCCATGGACTAATTTATTTGTCTTTTTATAGAGAGAAAGCTACTGTTTGCTAAGCATATTGTATCAATATCGATTTACCGTATAGTAAGAAGCTACTATTCGCAGCTTCAATCGGAATTGATTTTGGACACAAGAATTGATTTATAAAAAAATATTAAAAAAGATAAAGAAAAAATCCAAACACTTGTTTATCAAAGTAAGCTAATGTTTAGGCTTCACAATGCAGGTTTTTCCATATTTCAACATGCAACCAAACATGAAACAGTAAGCTAAGTTACGCACGTTTGATGGTTAGGATAGTGAGATACGCAAGATACAATGAATATATCCTATCTTATTTTAATTTTTTGTTTGATGTACTAATGGGATAGGATAATATTTTTTTCTTATCATATCTTATCACTTTTTTGTAATTTCTATCTAAGTTTCGGTTGGGTTAAAATTAACCTATCATGATTGATTGATGAATGAAATTCTAATTTTGCCCTCATTTTATCCTCTCTACCTGATTCATCCACGGCTTTCTCCAATCTTCTTTCAAATTTTGCCCTCACTTTTATCCTATCTTCTTCCTCTTATTTAACTGCTCTCGTGAAGAGCTTACTTTCTCTTGTGTCCAATTTGCACTAAACTTATCACTCGTGACTGTCACATCCTTCTTTCATTTCCATCTTTATCCATCTTTTATTTTGATGTTTATTTCTCACTGTTGAGCCACGTTTGTTGTTCTTTTGTAGTAGTTTTAAATTTGATGAAGATGATGCAACACTACAATTATTTTTGTGGTGAATCGTTTACCACATATTCGTCAAATAAGATAAAGTGCCATCATCAAAGGGTGAAACTTATCCTATAGTCTTGGTATCAAATTAAGTATCTCATTGGAGAATCATTTAAAGGAGTACCTATTGGGGGAGTTTGTTGTATAAACATTGTTCTCTCTTCCTTTTAGTAAGATCCATGTGGTTAGATTTAAAATAAAAATAAAATCAAAAAAATGATTTAATAAATAAATTGATGCTGAAATGTAATAATACATGTTTATTTGTGAGACCTATTTAATTTAATTTAATTATTGAAGGTACGAGAGGGGTTAATTTTTAGTAGGTATTGCTATTAAAAAAGTATACAATAATGTATGTATATACGAGACTGACTAAAGAATTCAATTAAGAGTAACTTTATTGGAGATGGTATTTTGAAAGTAAAAAAAAAATCATAAGTAAATTTATGTATTCTCTTTACATATTAGTATAAATAGCTGATTTTTTATTTTTGTGTATTTATAAATAGCTTATATAACATTATTTAATGATTTTTTTTTTTTTACATTAGTGTTTTTCAGTCAAAATACCAATGAGAAGTATAAAATAAAGAGAGTAAACTTTCATAGTAAAATTATAACAATTAAAACTTAGAGGCAAAAATCAAACAATTATGAAACTTTGGTGTCAAAAAATGTATTTAAACATAAGTTAATTTTTTTTAGAGGATTATTCATTATTATACATAAGTTAAATCATCAACAATATTTGGTGATTCCTTCAAAAAAAAAAAAAACAATATTTAGGCAAAAAAAAATAAATATTCACCCTAAGGTTGTCCTTTAAATTATTTTTACTGGTCTCGAGGAAAGGGCAACCTCTTCTCTCTATTTTCACAACTCATTCTACTCTCAAATGGCGAAAAAGCAATCATCATCAGCAATCGCTAGGGTTTGCAACAACCCTATCATCCGCCGCACTAAGGAAGTTGGCTCCGATGCCACCGTCGTTGCGAGGAAGCTCCTCCGTAGCACCGGCAAAGCGGCATGGATCGCCGGAACCAGTTTTCTTGTACTTGTTGTTCCTCTCATCGTTGCCATGGACCGTGAACAGCAGATCAATGAACTTGAATCTCAACAGGCCAATATTCTTGGAACTCCCTCGCCTCTTGCTGGCTAAAACCCTAGTTGTTGTTTTTAGGGTTTTTGTTTTTTTTTTTTGGAATATTGAAATTGTGTTGAGATTTGGATTTATGATTTTGTTTGAATTTTAATATTGTGTTATGTTGAGAAAAATTGAATTTTTTGTTGATTCTGTTAAATTTATGAGATTTTTGGAGTTGTTTTTGTTTCAAAGTATGACGAGGATTGGGGATTTTATTGTGTCTGATAGGGTTTAGGGTTTTAGTTAAAGGTCCACGACTGCAATCGGAAAATTGTTGTGAATGAATAAATGGTTTGATAGTGCCGAAAATTTTGCTGAGAAGTGAAAACTCAATCCTACACTGATCAAAGCGGCATCAGCCGCATTTGATCTTAATTCTCTGTGATATTAAGGATTGTTATGCGACTGCAATTGTTATGACATTTGTTTAAAACCCTGTGTCAGCTGATGTAACGTGTTTGTTTAGGCAAGAGATTCGGACTAGTGAACCCTGCTAGTTTTTTTAGGAAAGTGCTTTTATAGCATAATTTTCAAAGAATTGATTAGATATCTGTTGAACATGACGGGGTTTTGGTATCTGTCGTTTTGCCATTGTTTGGCTGAATGAATGAATGGTTTTTGCCTTCTGGATTTGATTGCCCAGTGTAGTGTTAAACTTGTGTTAACCAAAAAGACTAAAGTTGCTTAATGAGAGGTTTGCAATGCTAACTCCTCAGCATTGTTAATTTTTTTTAATCAAAGGGCATGCCAGAAAGGTGCTAAAGTGATTTAATCAGATCCATGCTCCATAGTTGTAGTTGTATTAAACTTAGAAACCCAATATATCTGTCTGCACTGTCCAATTACACATCTTGTTTTAGTATACAAACAGCTAGTTTCATCCTTGGAGTGTTTATGGTGTATGTAGTTCTTGTAATTTGTATATTTATTGGCTTGCTTGCTTTATGGTTAGTTCTTTTCCCTCACCATATTAATTTTTGGATTTAAACCCTTCTGTGGTATGATGACCTTCATTGTTGTCATTCTAATTTTAGCCAATGTAGGTTCCTGATGGACAGAGTATTGTCCTCTGGTTTCTTAGATCCTAATCTGCTTGTTTCTTAATTGTTGTTGCCTACGTCTGTTCTATGAAATTGTCTCTTGTACCTTCTTAGTTTCCATGAAATTGCAATAAGTTGCCAACTTTTTTTGGTGGAATAAGTTGCTAACTAACAATAAAACATTGCTATTGCTAAAGTTGCTTTAATTATTTGATTTATCTGAATTGATTGATTTACTCAGATGCTTTATTTTAGCTTTTTCACTTGGTTCTCTGGAATGAAATCTTGGCTCATACATCTTCATTTTGAACGTAAAGTCTGTTTTTCATTGTCCTTACCAATTAATGATTTTTAAAATTTAAGTATTCACATATTAAAGAGACAGTACCCTGTTCTGAGCTGGGGTGAAAAATCCATTCTGAGATGTGGTTACTATGATTGTCAAGTAGTATTTTTTCCTTTATCAAGTGAACAGTGTATGGTTTTTTGTACAGTGTTATCTCACATTATTGTTCTTGATGGTGAATTCATACATTATCACATTGTTGGCTGTAATGTACAGAGTATTCATTATCATTCTTGCGCTTAACTGCTTTTGAATCGTTCTGGTGTCTTAGGGATTCCAGGGAAGTGGGTATATCACTATACCCTTTTACCTCTTGGAATTAAATAATTTTTGCTAGGCATTGACATTTTGCTGTTTAGCTTATGATACTTCATGGAAAATAAATTGGTTGGTTTTATTGCTGTTAATGCCTTCTGTTTTTGTTTTGTATAAAATGTGTGCAACTTCATTCACTCTGAAGTTCTATACAGAACCTCTTACTTTTGATTAATTGGCGCTAATATTTATGGCTAAAGCTCGTACTCCAAAGGCAAATGAGCTGAAATGTAAGCCTTTAACAAGACCCTGTGCCACTATCCATATGCTGTTATTTTGATCTATTATTGTATTAGTATATTCACATTCCTTACTAGTTTGTTTGGATTGACATCTTGATACTCAAGGCTTTCTTCATACACAACTAAATGCCTGTTTTAGGCTTAATATGTTCCACTTAAATCACTGTTTATATGAAGTAATTTGGCTATTCATATAAAAAAAAGTACCGCAGCTCAATATATAGTAAATTTAGTTTCGATAAAAATAACTGCTGGTGCCAAGCTCAAACGCCGTGTAGAATAGAGTTACTTCTGTTGTGGTCATTCAGAGGATGAATTTACATTGCGTTTCTTGACCATCTAAGTGTTATGAGAGGGGAATGAAATTCCAAAAAAAGAATGGAATACCTGAGTTTTGTTTTCACTTTTCTCTTTAGCATTCCTTCATCCAGACTCATTTCATCCGAGATTTATTTTGAATTTAACTGTATGTAAAAAAAAGTGGACTTGTTTTTTCTTTGGACTTGTGTGTTTGTGAGAAGAATGAAATTGGGGTTAATACAACTCAAACAATATAATATTTTCCAAGAGATTCATTCTTGTGTTTTTAAAAGGTTGATAACGAAAAATAGGGATCAAATAATATGATAGAATAAATAATTTACTATCAAAGGGAGTTTGCAACATGGCGAGCCAATATGTATATTTAATGTCCGACAATATCACAAGTAGAGTGCACAAATGAGAGAGAATAATTCTTGGGTGGACACAAACATAAAAAGTACACATGCTATAATCATTTAAAAATTTACTATTTTTTCTACTTTTTTCTTTTTATGTGTATGTGATCAAATGGAGTGTCCAAATCATTGTTTTCATCCGAGAATCGCTCAACAAGAGATTCTTTAATGGACATATCTACAAGACCAGCAGAACCTCAGTAAAAAAAAATAGTCATCAGAATCAGAATCGATGCACAAAAAATAATCTTATGCACACTGGCGACATTAGTAAATTACATACATGTTATGTGACATGTTACATATTAGTGACATAACAATCTACCTACTGAAATAACAATGACAATATAACACATTGTATTTGGAACAAATTGGAAACGTAACTCATCTTATCTTGATAGTATCTCTTCTACCTATATCATAGGACAGTGGACACAATCTAGCCACCTCAGCAATAACCACTTCACAAAATCTCCCTCTCATCACATCTTACTTATTAAGCTAAACTCTCCAACTTACACACTTTAGTTTTACACCACTACCATCACAACAACATGGCTACTGCAGCAGGCATGACCTCCTTGTTTTCATCTTCCATCAACACTGTCAAATGTCTACGTTCCAAAAACTCCTCATTATTAGATACAACCTCAAACCGCATGTTTGTATCTTTGATCTCACAATCCTCAGTGGAACCTTTGTCCATTGGCACAACAGTTTCACACAAGTTATGGTTTCCTAGAATTTCTGTTGCTGTTGCACAGGAAGAGGCTGTTGTGGCTGTTGAGGATGAAGAGAAAGTTGTAGTGGAAGAGGAAGAAAAAGAAAAAGAAGAAGAAGTAGTTGAAGAGGAGGAGAATGGAGGGGAAACTGTAGCAGAAGTAGACACTAGGACTAAGCTTTATTTTGGTAATTTGCCTTATAGTGTTGATAGTGCACAACTTGCAGGGTTAATTGAGGAGTATGGTAGCGCGGAATTAATCGAGGTACTTCATTATCTAACTATTTTCAATATTCATCGTTAAGAACTAGGTTAACTAGTTATGCAGCACCAACACTTCAGATTAAATGCACGTCTAGGGTTTGACATGTGTTTGTGTGCAAGTGGATATTAACCAATTTCATTTTAAAAAATTATTATCAGTGTCTACGTGTTAGTCTTAGTGTGTCATGTTTTTTTGTTAGTGCTTCATAGATAACTAGAAGATTGTTTGCTATAGCTAGGAATAGGATAGGAGTGAATTTGTAAATTTCGTTGATTAAAGTAATTCTATTAGTTTTGGATCAAATAACAGAAAAAGTCATGTAGCTTTGCAGTTACTATCTATATGATGATTTAGGCATTTCTAGCTGCAGCCTTCAATTGTGCTAATTGAAATTAAATTTTTTCTGAAAATCTATGCAACTAGGGCGTTTAGACGGGTTTATGTAAAACTTATTTCGACTTATCCATCGTATAAACTCACGTGTAAGTGTTTGAAAACACTCACTAGTTTATGATATGCTTATAAGCTGCTTTTAATTTATTTTAATATTGTTGAAGATAAGTAAGTGAAATAGAGTTTGTCGTGTCTCCAGTTTGATTTCCATCGATCAGAGTCTGAAATAAGTTTTGAAGCATATCTTAACATTAAGACCTGTTAATTTTCACAATCATCATTATCAGCTGCATCTTTATCAGTTTTTGTCCCAAATAACTCATTATTGTGACTTAAAATCTGAAAGGGGCTTCAGGTTCCTGAATTTACAAATCATTAAATTAACTTATCATAAGTGAGAAATGCAATAATCCAACTAAATTTATAATCTATTGAGAGATTTTTGTACCGAAGATTACATCGAATGTTTACAGAAAAGAAATGTGCAAGAAAAAGAGAAATTAAATTGTTGCACATATTAAACTATAAAACTTAGTTATGGATAGACTTTGGCAAATTAATATATTAAAAAAAAAGAAAAAAAGATAAAAAACCAAATTTTCTGCCATTTTTTTTCAGTATACATCCCTCTAACTTGTATTGTATGATATGGTTTATTCCATGTTTATGTTTATTCCTTGAGTTACAGTAATGTTAATGATTTGTATATGTATTTAGGTTCTTTATGACAGAGACACTGGAAAAAGTAGAGGCTTTGCATTTGTGACAATGAGTTGTGTTGAAGATTGTAATGCAGTAATTCAAAATCTTGATGGGAAAGTAAGAATCACTTTCTATGATCAATTTCTATCTAATGCTTCAATATTTTTGCATGCTAACATTTGTAATTGAACAACTTCTCAGGAGTTCATGGGGCGAACCTTGCGAGTGAATTTCGCTGACAAACCTAAACCAAAAGAACCATTGTACCCTGAAACTGAGTACAAGCTTTTTGTTGGGAACTTGTCTTGGACAGTAACTTCTGAGAGTCTTACACAAGCCTTTCAAGAACATGGAACTGTTGTTGGAGCTAGGGTGTTATATGATGGCGAAACCGGAAAGTCTCGTGGCTATGGTTTTGTTTCCTATGCCAATAAATCAGAAATGGATGCCGCCCTTGCAATAATGGATAATGTGGTATGTTACTTCTCATCTATTCAATCTTTTATGCACAGCGACTTTTAAAAAACGGCCCGTGACTTGAATTTTGGCGACCATAATTTTTTTTTCATGACTTTGTAAGCATAATGTGACAACAATTGACGCTGAATCAGCAGTATTTGACTGCAATTATATGCAAATGTCAAGGATAGCTGTATGATTGTAATTGTGATTTAAAACTTTGTTTATACATTTATGTGTGTAAAAAGTTTTTCTTTTTTTGTCTTCGTGACCACAATGTTACTGTGATTGAAGCCGTATCAGCAACATTTGACCACGATTCTATGTGATATCAATATTAATAGTGCAAACAAGGAGTTGTGATTTTTCTTACTGTTTCTTTGTAATTTGTGCACTTCAGGAACTAGAAGGACGAACATTGCGAGTAAGCTTGGCTCAAGGAAAACGTGCAGAAGGTCGATAGAAACTCGAAAAAAAACTCATATATGTTCAACAATGGTGCCAAAGAAATGAGAAGGGGATGACCATGTTCCTACCATGATGCACTTGCGTCAGTTTGATGAGAAGTTCCTTTGCATTTCTTATGGTGTATAAACTATTTCCTCCCATTTTCATAAGATACGCTGACCCAAATGATATTTTGTTGCGTTAAAATTTTAGCTAGTGCTAACATTGGCTACATTATATTGCTTCTTTCATTCTTGTCTCGATGAAAATCATATATTGAATCACATAATTCTACTCTATGCAACATTTGCCAAATATTAGTTTCATATCCTAGTGGAATGACAAATATCAACATGATAGGAATATCTCATAGTTTTTTGTGCATTCGGATGATTAATGGGTTATGCTTAGATTACCTTATTAGAAACTGTGATGAGCATGCAGAACAATAGTCAGAATGAACCAGAATCTTAAGCTTTAACAGAATGTTTATACAACAATGTGGAGTCTTCACATTGAATCACCTTACCAAGGACCTTAAGCATTTTACTAATATTTTGATTGCGCTGTTTTACCCTACTTTAACCGTTCGTCCAATCTATTGTTTAGAACTTTAGATCTAATAACACTTCTTTTTGAAGTTAATCGAAACAAAGGTGAAACAAAACTACAACGAAATCAACTGGAGAATAGAAACTCCTGTTACTTTAAGAACGAAAAAAAAAATGCTCCAATGTGAGGTAGACAAGCTGGCAGCGCGAATTGAAGATGAAGTGGAGCGCAAGAAAGGTTTAGTCGAACTGATGCAAATTTTGCATCCGGTGTTAGAATGATCCGAATTATACCTTTTTGGAAAGCCCCGGACCTCACGAGCAAAACACATCGCTTCACCATGACGTAGGGGGTTAATTGATGGGTTTAGCGCTTGCTAGGTTTGCTGCTTGCAACCTGTCTGTTTATCTTTTAGGTTTAGCGCTTGCTAACCCTTGCTTCCGTTCTACTTCAAAATGATCTGCAACTTTATTAGCCTCACGAAAAACATGCTGGATACGGACCCACCAATCAGCAAGAAGAATGCGTCTCATTCTCTTCACCATTTAATAAACTGCTGTTAAATGGCAATGGTGGTGGGAGTGCAGTGCTTTTGGCTGGGGCGCGTCTATACCTCTTCACAAGCACTCTCACTTCTGCTACCATTTAATAACACTTTTAGTCCAATTGTGATTGCATTATTTTTATCTCACAAATTTCAATTGGGCGAATTAAGTTTAGTTTTTCCAATTTTTAAAGGGTTTAACTTTTGATATTCGAACAATGAAATTGTGTGTTGTATAGACAAGAAGGTTCCTAGATAAATGTAAATAGAT
>Ga0099826_10001567_pt1 | contig 13896 bp, 5 predicted proteins | sample Mtrugardesep15_FD_76830 | JGI IMG/M metagenome (GOLD analysis project Ga0099826, IMG submission 76830) | Root nodule microbial communities of legume samples collected from California, USA - M. trunc garden sep15 | ecosystem: Host-associated > Plants > Roots > Nodule | place: USA: California... | reverse complement strand
TAACACTCATTGTTTATCTCTTTTCTCTCACTCTCTGTCTTCTTTCTCCATATCTCTATTTAGAAGAGACTTTTGAGGAATAGTTTAGTACTAGTCAATTTTCTTTTTATGAGATGGTACAAAGCTGGCCCCACTTAATATTTTTTAATAATAACAGAAAACAGACCCCACAAAATGACCAATGTTGTACCGCGCGGCGTAATTTCTAATTTCAATACAATATACTAATAAAAAAACTATTTTCTTAAACTTTATCCAAAAATCTCCACAAAATAAACATAACTTTTCCATTCTTCAAAACAAAACATGTGCACAATGCAGTTATGTTTTGTCATATCCTTCAAAGCAGAATATAATAAAGTTGTTAATTACCTGAGGGGTGACAATGGTGAATATGAATGTTATGTATGATAACATTACTAATAAACTGCAAAGTAATGCATCCTCCTCCCACAATGTGAACATCAGCTCCACGTCCATCAATAGTTTTATAACTATTAAATATAAGCTCTTGCTTCAGCTTAATCATCATGTTACTAGGGAACACTATCCACAATGGTTCATTTTTTATCACACCATATCTTAATGTACCTGGTTTTGGGGTAACAGCATCATCATCTGAGGAATCTGTTACAACGTAAAATTCACCACCTTTTCCTCCTTTAGCATACTGACCAAACCCAATTGCACAATCGGCTAACCTTTGACGATTGTTGGGCCATTCTGGGTCGCATTTCCAACAATCGTCAATCGGGTTACCAGTCATGCATGCAGATCCAGATAGCATTTCCCTTCTTGATATTGAAGCATTCACCTTCCTACACACAACAAACAAAACATTTATTTATTTTTTAAATTAAAGTTGATATCAGATGCATAAGATTTCAGAGACTAATCGTTTGAGCTAGATAGAATTATACTATAAGTTAAAAAAAATCCTACAAAATAAAAACGTGAAATTCCTTTCTAAAACTACCACTAAATCAAAGAAAAAAAATTCATTTTGACGTCACTAATTTTCTTTACTTTTTCTAATAGTTTTTTAAATAGTCATAAGATATAAGGATGGTGTGGTGGCTAGAGTGGGAAGTTAGAGATTGGAACGATAAGGAGATTAAAGTTCGATCTCCACCCTCGGTAAAAACTACTAATATTAACCTTTCTAGATTCAAACAATAAATAGTGTTTTAAGTACTTGATTTTGAACTATGAAAACATTAAGCTATAAAAAAGCCCATATTCTTTTTTTGAAGAAAGAAGAATATATAGTGATAAATGATAAAGTACATAAAGAAAAAGATACACCTAGAATGAATTGTTAATAAATAAATGTTTATAAAAATTCTGAAAATGGACAAATTGATGATTTTATATATAAAAATGCTTATAAAAACTAAACTTTATATATATATATATATATATATAATGAAATATGTTTAGCTTACAAAAAAATCTATAAAATGAATAAAAAATCATCTCATCTAAGCTATAGGATCATGAGCTACATTAACTTGAATATAGTCTAGGTTATGAAGAAGAACTAGTAAGCTGAAATATGGGGAAAACAAGAAACAACATAGTGGAAAATGACACTGGTGTCCAGATCTGCTATTTTTCTCTAAATAAATGCAATGTATGAAGGTACATTGAGATGAAAGAAACAAGGGAGAGAGTACCTATGAACTTCGTGGGCAACAGCGTCAGGGTCAGGGTGTGTTCCAGGTAGAGTTAAGTTCAGCATTGCTGTTCCAAGTTGTGAAAATGAGATAATTAGCAATATGCATATTGTTTGGAACATTGTTGATGAAATTTCAAGAGTAAGAGTGTGAGTTAGTGTTACAGTGTCATAGATTGGCTGGTTTTTCAAAAAGTGTTAGACAATGTTGGGTAAGGTGAGTTAATAAGCATGGAAACAAAATCAATGATTAACCAACGAGGTTGAGTGTGAATAGAAAACACAGGATTTTTGTTTTAATGCTACGTTTGTTGAAATGTTTATAATAAAGATTACGCTAACAAGTGACCTAACAGAATTGTTTAATAAATCTATTATAAATTTTTTTGAAGGAACGTGCTATACAACTTTAAATAGTACTATATTTTGTGCTTTAACAAATGTCATTTGCCCTCTAAAAAAATGTCATTTATTAGTATTTTCTTAATAATAATATTAACAAGATTCAGAATAAGACTCATCACGAATATAAAATCCTTCAATTTAATCTATGTTGTTAAGGTGTTAAAAATTATTTGACGGATTTTCATATATTTTAAAATTGCTTTATTACATTTATATAGTTTTATGATAAAATTGGAGAGAATAATCTATAGTTTAGTAACTAAATGATGGTTTATTCTTTTGAAAGTTGATTTGTATTATGGTCCATAATTTATGGATGCTCCTTTGTATTAGTGAAGTTATCGGGGATGCTGTGCTTATTGTATTAGTACTCTATTTTCGGTGCTTGTTGATAATGATGTTAAAGAGAAATTCTTTTTTATTAATAATGAGAAAAAGAAAAAGAGGAAATGGTGAGAAAGAGGAGAAGAAAAGTGTGAAATAGTCAAGGAATCCACTGCTCTCGAGGAAATGGTCTCTTCATTTGTTTGCGGGACACACAGGCCCCCTCTCCCCTGCAGCTATGTTGAATTTATGCATGCAGTTGCACCATAGAGTGTGAACTTGTTTCAAGAACAAGTTCTGGATTATGATTTGATTTTAATGGAGAAATAATTTTGTATTTTTACCTAAATTATTACACTCTTTAAATTTTAAAGTAATATGTAAATAAAATCAACATGATTTTATTATGTATATGCTATTCGTAAACAATTTTTTTTAGGAAACATAACTATTAACTCAATGTATATACAAATTCGTTCTTGGGGTCGATGGATGGAGTAGCCTTTTGACTTTTAGACCTATGGCTTGCCTATGCATATAGTATTTATAATTTTGTATTAGCACCAATCACGACATATTCGCATGGCAATAGCTCGTTATTTTAACAAAAAAAATAAGTTTGGCAATAACGTTTGTTGAAATAGTTCAAAGATAAGTTAATGAGTTTCCTCAAACTCTTGCAAGATGATCCTATTTTTCTTGGTAACAAGGGTGACCTTATTTTTCACTAGTTTCACCCTATTTAATGTGTTTGAACATGAGAGTCTGTGTGACAGAATCACGGTCGATCATCATAATTTTGTAGTGTCCACCGTGATATTAAACATAGGATTATATAAACATCTCAACATGTATTCAAGATACTGTTATGAATGAAATGTGTTAAGTTGTTTTTCTTTTTTACCATAACAAAACCATTATTTTATTCACACGCAAAAAAAACCTAAAACATTGCACCTAAAAGAGTCTCATTTTAATCGATCATCCAATCACATTTTTAAACAAACAATAACTTCAATGATTTTGCTCGAAGTTTAAACAAACAACCACACTTTTAAATGGTAGTTGTCGTTGAATTTTCACATGCTTTATCTTTTTTCACTCTTTCCACAATCAAATTCTCATTTTGTTTTCCTTCCTTTTCGTCCCATTTTAATGTTTAACCTAGTAATGATATGAACCATTCAATCTTGTACCCCAACCTCTCTAATCTGCTGCTCGTAGAACATCTTTTCATTTATCAAACTTTTAATATGTTGTAAATGCGTTTGTCAAATCTTCACTTTTTTTTTCATTGCTACATATTGTTAGGATAAAAAGTATCATGTTTTAAAAAGAAATCATAAGTTTAAAAATTTCGAAACATCCGATTTAAAAATTTAAATCGGTTGTTTTAAAATTTTGAAACTCTCAATCATATTATGCAAATCAGACATTTTGTCCTCTAAAACTTGCAATAACTTTTTATACTTACTTCTTTCGTGAATCTTACCCATCAGAAGGGGGATATGTGATTTTAGTAAAAATAAAATGTATTTTAGTTGATAAAAGTAAGGGTGTAATAAAAATATCAATTGCTTGGGAGTGTAGTTATAAAAAGGGGGGGTATGAAACACAATATTCTAAAATTAATATATTCTTTGTTGGAGCCCGTATTCAAGAGGGCCCAATAATTTGAAAAAGAAAAAAAAACGCAAATGTAAGAAAAGGCAAACGAAGGGATGGTGGAGGCGCTTGCGGTGGTCGGCGAGAGGTGCATGGGCGGTGGTGCAGTGCCGTGCCGAGAGGTTTCCCCATAAGGTAAAGGTTCTTGTATTTAAACCATGTTGATGAAGAATGTGAATATTTTTATTTCAATATATTTGATTCATTTAATGTGATTTAAATTGAACTTCATCACTTTACTCTAAATAGAGTAGAAGTGGGTTATCATAAAAACTATTAGTGTTTCTCATTATTGTGTTTCAATCAAACATATTTTTAATAGATACTAAAACTTCAACTTCAAGTTTCTTAAAAGAGAAAAAAAAAAATACATTTTTAAATGAATGTCATGCTTATCTTTGAATGTTGTGTTCACGATGATTGGTTTTGGCGTCTAAAAAGGCCTAGCGGCGCAACCTGTTGTCCGGTTGCCTTCCATTCATGTGTAATATATATAACATATCGAAGCATCTTATCTTATAGTCAACTAATTAACAACATTGTCAAGGAATAGCCAAGATTCTTTCACCTTTCCCTATATGTCCAAAATTCATAGTTAAGATTCGTAAAAGCCGTGATGCAAGGTTATTTGTTGGAACCCGCATAGTTGTAATTTGTAGAAGAGATAACCAAACTTTAATTCTGAGGGAGGAGGGTTAAGCCGCGGCGAAGAGAAACCCTAGATCGCTATGGTAAACCCTAGTTTGCTCGGTGAGGGAGAGAGAGATGTCGGCAGTGTTGATGAAGCTATTGAAAATATCTCCGTTCCAGAAATGGTTGGAAAAAAACATCTCCGTTCCCCGATTTGCTTGATGATCGGGAATGAGTTGAGTGGCAAAACCGCACTGCTGGATTGTATTCGAGGTACCGAAAGTGATGATGAAAATTTTCAACATTATAGGGCTACATATGTTCCTGCTAAGAATATACGTGAAAGAACAAAGAAATTAAAATCTTATGAAAAAATCAGAGTTCCTGGTTTACTGTTTATTGATACTCCGGGTTTCATATCAGTCACCAACTTAAGGTATCGAGGTTTAGCTCTATGTGATATTGCAATCTTGGTTGTTGACATTAATATTGGGTTGCGGCCACAGACAATTGAAACACTAAATCTTTTAAAAATGTGCAAGACAAAGTTCATTGTTGCCTTGAATCAGGTCACTATTTTCTTCCTCTTTTATCATCATTGCTTTCAATATTTTTTGTTTACATGGTGCTCCATTATGTCGCACTGTTCTTGCAATATTGCAGGTTGACAGGATTTATGGATGGAAAAGATGTCACAATGCTTCATTCCCCAATGCATATATGAAGCAGTCTCGTGATGCTGAAATGGAATTTTGTTCTATGCTCAATAGGGTAGTAAAAGATGTTTATTTTGTATTTGTCAGTTATGGTAGATAATTTTGGTTATTGTTTGCCACCTTAGTTTTATTTTTCTTTCATGGCTAGATTATTTGGCAGTTCAGACAACATGGGATAGTTACAAAGATATGTTATCAAAACAAGGAAATGAGAGAAGCGGTCAGCATTGTGCCAACAAGTGCTATAAGGTAAAACTCTTTCACTTCCTCTTTTATGCTAAACACCCAGTATTAGTTGGGTTTTTACCTATCTTGTTATATGGTGAAGCTTGCATTAAAATCAAGTTAGTTTTTGGTATGATGAATATGTCTTTTTATCACTGTGAGCCACCAAAATCGACAAGTCATTTGAGGGGGGGGATTTTACTAGAGAGAAAGACTAATTTACCTCTATGTTTCATTTTGTTTAATGATATTTTAGTCTACACATTTAATTTTTTTATAAACCTATGTTTTCACCCCCCAAAATCCGTTCCATATTAGAGAGCCAAAATGTAGTCAAAAGTAGGGGTGAACAACAGGTCGGTCTCGGTTGAAAAATGCACATCCGCTCATAACCATGGTTGATATATATATCAACATCCATCACCGTTTGTTCGGGACCATCCCCCAACACATATCTATCAGTATAGTCTTTCTCTTGCGCTTTTGACCACCAACTCAAGAAAGGAATAATATAAAAGAAGGGGACTTGTGAAGACATGATGGGAGGAAATGTTAGTGAAATGAAAAGCTAACAATGTTGGTAAATGGAAGAAAAAACATTTAAGTTTGATTAAGTAGAAAGAATTGTATCCACCCACAATTCAACCAAACATTGTTTATTAGTTGTATATTACTTCCATTTTGAATAAAGTTGTGCAATGCATAGTTAGCTTGTCAGCCTTGTCTCGCTTTATCACAGAAAAGGAGCTAACATGGCACTGGTATGGTCAAATCACAGAAAATTTACACTACTTGCATCATATATCTGGTCAGATTCGGTTTGCATTGGGTGAATTTTCCATATCCGATTTCGCCCATGCTTAGGGGAATGGGGCCTTTTCACTGGCCCGCGGACCCAACTCATCCATTTGAACCCGACCGCAGCCCAAAATTTTGTGATAAAGCGAGACAAGGCTGAATCCAGCCCTAGTCAAAAGTGATTTCATTTCTCTCCATTCAGAAAGTTGAATCCAATCATCTCTATTTATTTTTGGGATCTTCCAAAATCGTGTTCAGTCTGTTTGAGCTCTACCTGCCTGTTTGAGATCTACCTGGAAGTATGGTGAATTGGTTCGAGCAATCTTCTTGAGTGGGTGTATGAAAAGAGGAGACCCGTCTCCGTTTTTCTTGGATTCTAGCTTGGTTAGAAATTTGCCAAATATTTACTTTCGGACAAAAACCATCTCTTTGGTAGGATGCATAATATGTTTGAAACTTCTCTGTGGTTCTTTCTCTATTGATGATATTTTTGAAATTATATTTCAGTGGTGAAGGAATCTCAGATATGTTATTACAATTGGTTTTGTGGACCCAAAAAACAATGGTGGAAAAACTTACATACAGGGAAGAATTGCAGGTAGACTATATTGTCACGTCATTGAAGTTGGTCGAATACTTTTTGATTGTTAACTGCAGAGACTCAATTGTTATTTGTTTGTGGATACCAGTGTATTGTTTTGGATGTCTATGATTTTGAAGACCGTGGAACCACTCGCAATGTTGTTTTAGTTAATGGTGTTCTACATGAAGGAGATCAAATAGCTGTATGTGGAAGGCAGGCAAGCATCTCTGATTCTAACTGCATCATCTTTTAATTCTTACGCTCTGCTTCTGCCTAACGAACTTTCTATAATAGGGTACAACAATTGTTACTTCAATTCAAGCTTTACTGAAAACTCCTCCATTGATGGAACTAGGTGCTAAGGTACATTTACATCTTCAGAGAGTGTTGTTTATTTCAGTATCATATTTGTTGCTTGATTGGAAAATCGTAACTTCGGTGCATTATTTTCTAGTATACATGTGAACAGGAGACTCTCTTGGGTCCGAGTTAATTTATTTTGGTATTAAAGGATGGTTTTGGATGGTAAAATTTGAGTGAGTTTTAATGAATGCTTAACTGTTGGAAGCTAAGGAAATAACATTGAGATTTTTAACGTTGTGCTTAACATGAAGGAGTGGAGCTTAAAAACCAGAAGCCCAATAGTTTGATGGGTGATTCTTAACGTTAATTTTATCAATTCTAGCTCAAATGATTGGGTAGAAATGTTTTCTTTGTAGAACTTAAAGCCATTGCTGAGTGGTTTTATGGTAGTAAATTTGAAAGTTTAGATGAACTCAACTAATAGGCTTGTAAGAGTTACATTCTGTAAAGGCATTGGTTGGAACTTAGAAGTAATGTTCTAACCAATAATTAATCTATAGGCCATGGAAAATCCGTAATCTAAAAACATGTCCTCATCTAAGTTTTATTTTATACTTACTCAACAGTTATGATATTCTGTAGCTTAACATGTTCGACCTTTACCTTGAGCTTCAAGGCTAAAACCTTGTCGAAATCTAGTCTCCTAAAAACGGAAATTCACTAGCAGAATCGAGTTTTAACATAAGATAGTTTAGCTTGTAATTCAGTACAAGTTTGACAATTAGTGTTTTTTCTTGTGATTTAACTCACTTGTATGATGTATGATATTAAAACTATGTTTGACACAACAATAGCCTGTGTCTAGCTCTTCTAGTGTGTGAGTGAATGCTGACATGCTTCAGAGTTCAGGCTATGAAACAGCACTTTAGTTTTCATGATGTGAAAAAACTTTGAAATCAACATTTAAGACTTCCTCGTAATGTTGGGACTTGCTATAAGCCAGAAATGCTCCAGCAAGTATAGTTGTTCATACTTCATATTATGAAGGGTTTTTCAAAGTCAGAAACTATATCAATCAAGGGGATGGGAATCACCTTGTTTGAAAGGGTCTTTGATGACTAGTTTCTTATACGTCACAAATTTTAAATTACCGGGATGAATGAATGAACTCCTCATCGATGTATGTTATTGTCAAATTTCAATTATTTGTTTTCTGTAATATATTCTAAAACAATGAATTAGATTTCAGATTTGTCTTTTTGCTAAGTAATTGTGGTCTAATTTCAGGGAGACTATATCCACTGCAAAAAAGTCAAAGGTGCGAAGGCTATCAAGATCATTGCTCAGGTACTTCTTTGAGATATTGACTTCTTTGTGCCTTTTTAACTATGTCTTTCTGCATTCTAATGTCTTTAAATGTTTCAGAGAATCAAAGTTTTGGTATGATATTTGTATAATATTTCAGGGACTTGAAGATGTTGTTGTTGGCTCTAATGTATATATGGTGAAGCCTGATAAAGATTCCAAAGAAGGAGAATTGGTGAAGGGTGAGACAATGAGAGTTATTGGACTCCAAAACTATATTATATTTTTGGGTCTGATAGCTATTGTGATGTTGTTGTTGTCTTGGTTATATCTATTGTGTTAATACTTGTTGAACTAAACGCGAAAGGCTGTCTTTGGCTTTTTAGTATCATTACTTGCAGAACAATTTAAGTATGGTTTGGGATGTTGGTTTTGAAGAGTCCATGTTTTGTGATTATCATTGCAGAGTTTTGTAATCAAAGCTTATTGTGATAGTGTTGGGGTTGCCATGTGATTGTGTTCTCTCTTCATGTGTGACAGTTCAATTCTAGTTTTTTTTTTATTGAATGACAGTTCAATTCTGCTCGAAGATCTTACATATGATTGCTGATAGATTTGGTAGGACAATTGCGCGAAATAAGGCTGTGATGGAAATTTTATCCAGGTGTAGTAGGACACTTCATGTATGTTTGGATGAGCGGTGAGATTCTGAAAATCACGGTGAGAGCTTCACAAAGTGAGAGTAGGTCATTATGATTTTCAATCCCACTACTCATTCAAATATGCATACACTATTACAATATTAAAAGATTATGCAAAAATAATTATTATTAATTGTTTCGTATTTGTTTCCACCCACGGAAACACATTATTACAAATATTAATGGATTGGAAATAATTACATAATCAAATTAATTCAAAAGAATAACAAATACAACATACATCAATATTTTACTTAAAAAAATCAATACGCATCAATAGTGAGGTATATTCTTTGCTTTTGGGTCGTAAAGTTCAATCTCTCGCTGATTTAGGATCTGCACAGGTCTTGCATTCCTTTTTGCATACTGTGGTGAATGAAGCACATAATAAGAATTAGTTAAAGTTGAAGTTCAACAAAAAAAATCTACCAATACAAGTCACTTTTTTATAATCACCACAGTTCAATGAAAACACTTCGTTGATTATTCCTATATACTAATAATCACAGTTAGTTTACTTACATATTTAAGTACGGAATTCTTCAGTAACTTCACTTGTCCTCTTGAAACCGTTCTTATCTAATGAGGAAAAATGGATTCTAATTAAAAAATAATCATATGATATGATTAATAACGAACAAAGAAAATTGGAAGGCACACATTAATAATCAATAAGAATGGATTATCTATAGAAAGATAAAAATAAATATAGCATTACCATACCTTCTTATTAATGGTCCAAATGATACCTTCAGTGCAAGGGGGAGCAGTGAGTGATCCCATGTATCTGTAATACATCTTTGCACTCTTGAATATTTTTGAAGGATCAATAACACCTATGCTTTTCTCTTCTTCTTCATCAGGAACTTCTATTATGTAATTTACCAGCTGACATATATGTAAATATACAAGATTATGAATGTATAAAAAAAGAAAAAAGATATTTATTTTGACTCAATATAAAAGCAAAGATTATCAATATAAAACCATATTTTATATATCATAATTATTTGTTATTCATACCTTGGAGAGAAATGGATCAGGTGAACCATACTTGTACAAAACACCAACAACAGCGGTCTTGTTTGTTCCATCTGGCTGAGGGCTAACATGAACCATGTGTAGCTCTAAGTCATACCTAATGTTTAAAGATCAAAGTTAGAGTTTGTGATGATTCATGGAGCTATGCACTATTGTACCTCCCATGTTATTTGAGGGTATTTAATTATTATTTTTAAAAACATGATTATTTTTATTGAGCAAAAACAAAATGATGTTTATATAGAGTAAAGTTGGTTTCTTTTTAGTCATGATTTGTTTTTATAAATTATTTTTGAAAGAAAAGGAATGTGAAATAGAACCTTTGCAAAAATTTAGTTGCTTAACTTTTTAACAATCTTATGTTTCTCTCAGCAATTGATCTTATTGATGAATTAAAATAAATTAATTTTCCTTAAAGAACTCTTTTCAATTTCCTTTACAAAGAATCAATCAAATTGTTTTAAACCTTCTTCTACTCAAAACTCATCAATCAAAATAATAATGATAATAATAATAATAGCAACAACTCCAAATTCAAACCTTAGTCTTACACTTTTAAAATGAGTTATAATTTGTCAAAATTTCACCAAATCTACAACTACTAAAGTTTAATTAAAAATAATTGTTTCAATGTACACTCCCAAACATTTTAATGAAAAAAGAGAACTCAATAGATTTAGTTGGAAAAAACTTCAATAAAACCATATTTGTTTGATTTTTAAAATAGAGAGAATTGGTTGATTAAAAATAACAAAATCAGTGAGAAAAAAATTACTTAGCTGAAAAATAGAGAGATCATCTAAAAGTAATGAATTATGTGATGTATAAAGAGAAAAAAGAAATGGCTAAGAGGAAGGGAAAGTAACCTCCTGCCATTGATGGTATGTTCAGATGGCCAGTGCCAATGGCTTTGTTGAAGGAAATAATGTGTTCCATTGATGTCTATGTACCCAGCATCCCCTTCCCAAGTAACCTACAATCATTAATTGCATATATAATTATAACCAACCATGCATTAACCGTAACAAAATTTAAAGTAATTAACCAACCATGCATTATAACAAATTTGAGTGTGCCATATTAATAAAGTTTATGTCTTACTGCAACATCATGACCCCTGTTGGATACAGTAGCATGTTGAGGCTTGTAGCTTCTCTTTAGCTCCCCTAACTCTGGGATCATCATACTCACTCTGTCACTCGACAAATCAATTGGAGATTGCATCTCCCCTTTACAGGCTGCCCATTCTCTTTTCAGATCACCCCAATGTTTAGGCCCCTTTGCACTTTTTTCATTATACCCGTATTCTGCATAGTTGACGTCAGATATATCACTCACACTTGAACTCAACAATCATCGTTTAATATGATCTTTTTGTTGCTTCTGAGCAAATTTTATTGGTTAGTTATGTTTTTTTCCTTCCTTATTGAATAAAAAAAACCTTTAGCATACATACAATTAGAATTACTTACAAATTTGCATGAATTGCAACTAAGCTTAAGATTAATTAACCTACAACACCTTAAATTTATTCTTATCATAAATAAATTCATAACATTCATGAATTAAAGCAATGTCATGTCAATATCATGTCAAACATAATGTGAAAGGTGAAATTGTTAAATGTATAGCATGTATATATATGATCCCGTACTAATGAAAATAAATTTATATAAGAAAGCACCCGAAAAATGAGTGAGAGAGAGAGATTATATTAATACCAGGTTCATCACTAGCTCTGGTTAATGTCGAATAAAATAAGATGGTTATTGATAATAACACAATTGCAAACGAAAAGTTGTTTTGGCGGTTCATGTTTGAGATTCAAAGATTGATTTTTGTTTATAGAACTTCAGTGGAATGTTAGCTTTTGGATATGAAATGTGATTGTGGAAATATTTAGTACACGTTCTATGGTTTTTATAGATTGCCAACCTCCAAGTGCCGTACGTAAGATTTGGTCAAGAAGAAACAAGGGGGAAACATTCTAATGAGACCAAAATTTTATCTTGAATAATTTAATATGAAAAAATTGCGTAGTCCTTCAATTCAATATAAAGTTTTAACGAGATATGAGAAAAACATAAAAAAATTATTTAAAATCATCAATCGCAAAACTTTTAAACATAACCTAAAATGACAAAAGACAAAGACATTAAGTATGTGCCTGGTATAGAGTTTACAACCCTAAAAGCACGGCTGGTGTGAATATCAAAGCAAAACTGTCGTGACTTTATGAAGCTAGCATTTGGAGCTTTTGTGGCAACGAGATTTCCTATTGGGGTTTTGAAAAAATTAAGTCATTCCAAACACACACTAAATATGATGAAAAACGAGTTCGAACTCACATTATTTTTCTATTTCTTAACATTAATTAGTGCATGTTTGATATTATGATGAATTTCTCAAAATCACAATAATTCAACGTAATTTTGCAGAAGTTAACGTGTGAGTTTCTTGCTCTCTAAATATTTTTTATTGGGTTTGGTATTTTTAGTTTATTACGTCTCCTCCTGTCGTGGATATGGTCATAATGATCTCAAGAGTGCAGGTTAAAAGATTTTGACTTTGATTAACGTGAGTACAAAAGCAAAAGCTTTAGGTATTGATGTAATGCAAAGGTAATTAGAATAATATGTTCATGAACAAATCGATGTAATGCATATATTGAAGGTTTCAGATTGTTTAACGAGTATAAATAAATAAATATATATCTTGGTTGATTAATATGGATGAAGATATTATACATTCGATATTAGAACGAGTATATGTGTGTATTGTATTATTCACAATTTTTTGTTTTAAACCGTCGTCATGTCTCTCCAGATTTCACCATATACGTTGCACTTAGGAGTTAGGAGATATATTATTATTCGCAATTTGAAAGGGACAAAAGCAAAAGGAAAATAGTTAAACATTTAAATTCTCATTCAAAGAGACGTAACTACTCATATTACCAAATGAGGTAGAAATTATCTACCATACTTCCGCAGACTCTAACTACTACCTCAAGAATATTTCTTACGCGGCTAATGAAAGCCAGCATGTTTGAGAAAATCAATAATTTTATCTCCACCAGACACCAGTTACATACATAAAGATTATAAAGAAAAACAAAATAGTGATAAAAAACGGGCCGAGATTATTCACAAGTGGCTTTCTTCTCTTTCTTATGAATTTTTTGTTTTTTTGTACACTTAAGATTGTGGTTAATCAATGTCACATTCAATGTCATCCAAGTGTTACCCCACTGAAATTTAGTGTTTCCGTATTGTCAACATTAAAAACTGCATGCTTGTTAAAAAAACATTAAAAATTGTATGAAATAGAATGCACACACAAAAAATAAAAAGGATAATGCTAATGTTAGTAAAACGCTTATAAAAAAAACATAGTAAAAATCATCCAATAATAGTAAGTGTATATAAATCACAGAGTATTGTTAGGAACTTGGTTTGAAGGGATACTCTGACGACAACTGAATCCTTCCATGATATCCCTAACAAACATGATAAATTATAAGAC
>Ga0099826_10001566_pt1 | contig 13897 bp, 8 predicted proteins | sample Mtrugardesep15_FD_76830 | JGI IMG/M metagenome (GOLD analysis project Ga0099826, IMG submission 76830) | Root nodule microbial communities of legume samples collected from California, USA - M. trunc garden sep15 | ecosystem: Host-associated > Plants > Roots > Nodule | place: USA: California... | reverse complement strand
CCAAAAGTGGAAATCCCAGAAAGGACCAGGCCCCAAATCCAGTACCACAGTCAAATAAAGAGGTTTTATCCACATCATCCCTTCCAGATAGTGCTTGTGCCGAGGATGTTTATTATCAACGTCAAGAGGTGAAAACAGTGGATATGGGCAGGAAAGTGATTGAGAAAGAAAACTCTTTGTACAGCTCTGCTGCTGCTGATGTTGACAAGCAGCCGTCGAGTTTTTCTTCCAGTTTTTTATTCAACGGACGAGAGGAGAAAGGTCTGCCTTCTGTCTCAGTGGACAGGAACAGGTTTGAAGTGAAGAATTCTACTAGTCAAAAGATGAACCCTTATTCCCAAAATGATACGGATGAGAAAGTGCAAAAGGTGTCTCCCCCGCGCAGAAAAGGGACCAAGGAGGAGAGACCTGAAAGGTCTTTCAACTGGCAAAAACGGGACGCCAATGGTTCTGATCATTTCGCTACAAGCTCCAAGCAGCAGAGCACAGGGAATTATAACACGGTTGCGACTGGATCCAGGCAGCCTGAAACAGAATCCTCACCTGATGTGAATATCAGCGCCGTACTTGAGGTTTGCCAAATATTTAGAACTTCCCTTTATATCTGTTTTCAGTTGAATGTAAAACCCATTTCAGTATCAGTTTAACTTCTTTGTAATACATCTGCAGGAGGAAGAAGCACTAATTGCTGCTCATAGGAAAGAAATTGAGGACACAATGGAGATTGTCCGTGAAGTGAGTTATTACAAGTTTTTCTTATGCATCAAATTAACGTTCTGAGTTAACTTTTATTGTCTTCTATACAAATTTCTGCAAACAACAATTAAATTAAAGTGAAATCAATATAATATTTTTATGATTAAAAATAAATACAGAACATATTTTCACAAACAAAATAGATCCAGTTTCCTCTGCATCTATTGACTATGTAGCTTTTGATATAACTTTTCTCAGATTATACTCTAAGTTTAGTGATATAGTTGTTTTTTGGTGCTCATCTTGAATTGCTTTTGGTTATCAGGAAATGAAACTGTTGGCAGAAGTGGACCAACCAGGAAGTCTTATTGACAGCTATGTAACCCAGTTGAGTTTTGTGCTTTCTCGCAAAGCAGCTAGTCTTGCAAGTCTCCAGGCTCGCCTTGCAAGATTCCAACATCGACTAAAAGAACAGGAGATACTAAGCAGAAAAAGAGTACCCCGTTAAGTGGCATAGTTTCTCTTATTCAATGTTGATGATGTGTATGTAATTTTTTCTGTGTTTGTTAGCAATATAGTTTGAAGGCTTTTGGTCATTTTACATCAACAAATCTTTTGTGGGATATTCAAATTAAATTTACTCAAATGTATATTCGTCCTTGTGTGATATGTGACATTACCTTCATACCTTTGCAAAATGGATTTAATTTTATAGCATCGTTAGTATCAAATATTTTTTATTGCCATATTAAAAAGTTTAACTTTCATATATCCTATTCTGAAGTATATATATTTTTTAATTTGGCTCATCTAAAGTCTGTAATGTATGTACAAAGTGAATCATCCCCTTACCCTAAATTTTTGTTAGCAAAATAAAAGTGAATTGGAAGATTGATCCAACATAATCAGCTGAGGTGAAAAAAATATATAATTGAGTTTGTTATAAACGGAATCCTACTTTATTTTTATTTTTTTTTAGCAAACGGAATCATACTTGATTGGTGTAGCAAAAGATTTTCGTTTTCCTTTTTAAACTATAAACTAGCAAAAAAATTATGAGCATATATTTTATTTCATGATGATATATCCTATTGATTGATTTTCGGTTTTCCAACAATATATATTTTTTTTCCGTATCTGGTTATGAAAACCAAAATACAACGATCAAATAATTTTCCGTATCCACACTATATTCTTCTCCATTATAATATATTTCTATAATTGGCCATTAATTTCGTGTGCAATTGTGCATTGATATATAATACCCTTCATTTTCACTAAAACACTCGCTCAACATATTTTTGGTCCGTAGAAAAAAGGTTTAGAGCTATGTCTTCTAAAGAACTTGATCATCGAAGTAATGGTATCCACTTTTTCAAGATTATTCTTCAAAGGAACCTTCATGAAGGAAAACTGGTAACAATCTCAGTTCTTTCTTTTCTTTTTTCAATTAAATATGAATTGCAAAATTAGGACTATAATTTAATCGGTAAAATCTAGTTTACGACCTGACCTTTCGAGTGTAGGTGCATGAGTATGGATTGTTATTTTTTATATAAATTTTAAACAGAAATTTCAGATAGCGTTATCATGTACTATTCTCACTTTCATAAAAAAAAAAAGTTTTTTAATCATACTAAACATTGTTTCTTGTTGAAAATAAAATTGTTGTATTAATATTGATTGTTTGTATGACAGAAAGTGCCCATAAGTTTTGTGAGAAGGCATTGGCAAGGTATAACAAATCCAGTTACTCTAAGACTTCCAAATATGACCAAAAAGAAAGTTTTTTGGGAGAAAACTAGTGATTATGATGTTTGGTTTTGCAATGGTTGGAAAGAATTTGCAAAATATTTGTCTTTGGGTGATTCCCAACTTTTGTTGTTTCAATATCAAGAAAATTCTCTCTTCAATGTGATTGTATGCGGTAAATGCGGATTAGAAATAAAATATCCTTTAAAAGAAACTAGTGAAGAATATGAAGAGGTTGAAGAGAGCGATAGTTCTTTACAAGTTATTGAAGATCCTTCATCATCGAGGGGTAAAAGGCTAAAATCTCAACCACCGTCTTCTAAAATTTTTAAGAAGATGAAAATCAAGGATATGGACAATGGTTGGTTTTATTCTATCTTGTTCTATTTCTTTTTTATTTATTTGTAGTTTTTCATATTATTTTTTAGGTGCTGATACTTAATATTTTTTTGGTGAATTCTCAAATTCTCAGGAAGTAGTTGTGATGATCTTAAAGAGAGAAGCAAAGTTTTGTACGACAAAGTGAAGAATTTTTTCCACCCTAATAAGGATTTCTTCGTGTGTATGATCCAAAAGACATACATTGAGAGAGATATCTTGGTAACAAAATATTTTATTTGATCACTTTATGTGTGTGTAAAATATTTTATGTGTGTGTGTGTGTGAATGTTAAAAAAACAAAGGTAGAGTTAACTCTCAATATCTATTCCTTAATGAGATTAATTGTTATGTACATATTTTGACATATAATCCAATAAAGTATGCTATAATGTCATTTTGTTGTACTACTATTTCTTGGAACATCTATACAAATATCTACATTACATATTTTGACATATTATCCACTAAAGTTATACTATAATGCCATTTTGTTAAATTATTTCTTAAAACATCTATACAAATATCTACATGATGGATTATGATTGGTTGCACGCGTAAAAAAATTACACAGACAATGCATACAAACTAATTCATTTAAGCATATTCTTCATGTATATGTGTGTGCATTGAAGTTAGAAATTGCATCAATTTAGCCTTTTTGTATCTGTTCTGAGTTGTATTGCTGATTTTTAATGTAAAAATAATGATCTAAAATAGGGCATACCAATTGAATTTGCTAAGAAACATCTGCACAGGATGGAAGGAAGAAATGTTACCCTTTTTGTTGATCAAGACAGACCATGGAATGTTGATTTGAATCTCACTTTAAATAATCAATATACACTAAGTGGTGGTTGGAGTAAATTTCGTGCTCACAATAATTTGAAGTTTGGTGATATCTGTGTTTTTATGGTGGACAAATGCAAAGGAACAGTTTCATTCCAAGTTAAGATTTTCTCTCTGGAAAAAGACATGAACACTCCTTATTTTGAAAGGTGATTTATTTACTTGCCCTTATTTTTCACCTTTTACTTTTTTTTCTGACAGAAAGTTTTCATTTGATCATATTTTTTAACTCTTTCTCCTCAACACTATTTTTAACTCTTGATGTATTTTTTTAAAAATTATCGATAACATATGATATATTATTTTTAAAAATTTTACACGAAAGAATATTTTGATTAGTAATTACATTAATGAATTAATGATGTTGGTGCAGGGTAAACGAATAAACTTCATAAGGAAACTTATTCAGAAAATGAGAAAAAATGTGAGTTTGCGATTTGCGAGAAGTTGGCGATACTTGTTTATTGAATGAAGGCGGTCCATGAGAAAACACTGGCATTTGAGGTTTACAATTTCAAGACGCAGTTGCAAAATTAAAGTTATGTGTCTGTTGATCTTGTTGTTTCATGTTTTGAACAGGTTTTAATATGCAACTAGAGAAATAATTTATATTTTGTTCACTTATTAAATTAATCTAATTATGATCTCGTGGAGACGATTCATGACGTTGCATGATATCTATAGTTATTATTTGTTGTAGTAAATGGGTCTATAGTTATTGTTTGATTTTGGCTTTACACAGGATGACATAGAGCTACACTACAAAGATGTAAAAAAATGGATTAGGGAGGAAAATGGTTATGATTTTTTTACGTGTGTGAGGATCCAAACGTACACTATGAGGGTCCAAATAGGTATGGTAACAGACCTTGCCCCAGTCCTGAATTTAACGGGAAAAACCGATTTAACTAGGTGTAGAAGCGGAAAAAACCCGATTTTTTAGTATAGAGGCAAGAGGCAGGGACGGGGATGTTTATACATGCCCTGCATCCACCCATGCCTCGTCCTACTTATTGGAATTTGCCTCATTTTATTTAGTCTATGTTTAGTTGTGCGGTATCATTTCCACATCAAACCAAAATCACGGCGGGAATTCACGTTTGCAGTGAAGCTATATATAGTAGCTTTTCCAAATCACGTCAATTTTTGTTTTAGGATGCGAGAAAACTAGTTCCACACATCTAAACAAGCCATTAATAATCTTATATCCATTAACTTACAAATAGGTATCAAAATCGTTTAATATATTGTTGCTCTTTAGAAACATATTTATTAGAGTTATCTTGCATTTTTTAAAGAAGTTTATTAGATCTTTTAGTATTAATTTAATTATTGTTTTTTATTGATATAAAAAATGAAAAAACATGCAACTTTTAAAAAAAAAAATAAATACTATTTTCATGGGTGGAGATGGAGGCGGGGCATGCAAACCCGTCCCATTGAAGATTGAAACGGGTACATGGAAGCGGAGGCTGGGTTGGTAATGCTTAAACCCGCCTCCGCTCCGTCGTTGTCATGCCTAAATCCAAATTCCAAAATGAATATATTTTTTTATTTTAGAGCACTATTAATTATATTTTTTTCAATTGCGCCATTTATATATTCTATTACCAAAATAGTGTTTTTACTTTGTACGATAATGAAAAAGATATCAATAGTTAATAAGGATAATTTGATAAAAACAATTGTTCTATTTTTTTATGATAAAATAATTGTTCTATTTTTTTATAATAATTGTTTTTTTTTTTGGAACAAAAGTATAATTGTATTTTTTAATGTGTGTAAACATGGTAAAAAAAAATCAATGACCAGTCTCAGTTGTAGAATACGTGAACAAAGATAATAAAATATAAATTTTCTTTTTGCATAAATAAGAAAACATAAAAAGAACTCATGTAGGTTGAAGTCATTTATCATTTGGACTAATCTATTTTAGTATTTCTTTTTAAGGACTATTTTAGTAATATATTCATTTTGAAAATGAGGGAGTATGTATAAACGTCTAAGAATCGAACATATAAATTAGGGTTTTGTTAACAAGTGTCTTTATGACACTTTTTAAGAATTAAAAAATAAAAATAATTTATAACTTTTAAGTAGAAAAAATTACTTTTGATGTTTTAATATGTTGAATATACAAATTTTAAGATAAAATTTCTATTTTAAACATCTTATCAAATATATTAAGGACACTTAGTTGAACTTTAGTTTGGAACAACTGTGTAAACTTTTTTTTTTCTTGTTTTGTTGATAAAAAAACAATTGAGAAAGAAAGAAGAAGTGAAAAAAGATAAGAACACAAATAGTATTACTTATCATTTCTCGAAAATATAATGGGTGTAAAAGCAACACTGTATTGGGAAAATGAGGCAAAGGTATAGAGTGACGAATGACCCTTAGACACGCGTTTGTATACAGTTTCCAAGTAAGAACATAAACAAAGAAGGGTCAGTCAGCTCCTTAGCTCTCTGCGCGGGCCGCGTTCAACGCACTAAAGCAAGAGAAAGCAATGCCCACCCTGCACCGACAAATCAACTTACAAACTAGTATCATTTCAAATCAACAAATCTCATTTCCATCAAATTTTAATTTTCAAACTTTACTTGACTTAGCAATTTTAACTCCCGGTAATTTCAGAAATAGATCCATTGGTGTTTTTTTTTCTTTTGATTTCAGGTTTATATGGGAGTGTATGCTTGAGACTATATATGCTCCTCTCAACTTCACTCGCTAGTTTGGTTTCTAAAAAAAAAACGGAACAAAAGATCGTAACAATGTAATGTAACACCAAAATAAAATTTGATCAAATTCCATTCTCATACTAATACAAAATGAACTGATATCACATTCACGTATACAATAGCGCGCTTTCAGAAATTGAAAATAAAAATAAAAATAAAAATAAAGCTTAAAGTCAGATCTAGAAAGAAAAGGAAAACAAGTAGAATTGTTTTCAGTCATCTGAATCACCACCACCGAAGATCGGAACACGGTTCCACAAAAGCACAAGAATGAGAACAAGAAAAAGAGCAACACCGAACGGTGATCCACTAACACGATGAATAGTATCAGGTTCACCGGTGGAGAAAATGGCGGAGATGAACGATCCACGTTCAGAGGAGAGAAACTGAATCGTGAGAAGAAGTATGATTGGTAGAAGAAGAAGACCAAGTGGACTTAGCAGCTCCGATATAGCTTCAGTGATGGCTTCGCCTTGATCTCCGAGAAGGAAAGGAACTATGACTACTATAGCTACCACCACTGCTAGAAGAATACCGTGTGGTGCTCCTCCTCCACCTTGTTGTCTTTCTGGATACATTTTTTTCTTTCTTTCAAGTTTTGTTTAACCAGAAGTAGAAGCAACAGCAAGAGTTGAATTTGTGTTGTGTGTGATGAAAGGTTGTGATGTTGTCTTTTTTGAGTTATTGGTTGGGGTTTTTAAACGCGTACAACTAAATCTAAATATTTCTTCAAAAAAATAAAAAATCTAATCTAATATAAATAAAATTTCAATTTTCAATTTGTTTTTGAACACTGCATTGGCTTAAACAAGCATGTCATCATGTGCTTGGGGAAAAGTAAAGGAAGGTGGGGAAATAATAAAAGAGAGGAAAGGGAAAGGGTTTGAGTTAGTAGTACTTTGCTTGCGTCATGTGGGGACTTGTGACTTTGTTTTCTGGGGCTTTTTAGAGGTTGGGCCTAAAAGTGGGGTGGGTGTAGTTTCAAATGAACCATGTTGATTATAGTAATAGAATCAACGCTGGGAATTCATATTCAAACACGAAAAAGACTTCTGTTAGATAGGTTCAGGGACAAAGACTTGCTTGATACACTTACACATGCACCATTGATCCTACTCCATAGCATCTCAATTCCAAGTGGTAATTACAACATAGATTGTTTTTGTGAGAGCTGAAATAATAATAATTCTAGACATATTAGCGCGTGTTTAAATCAAAATCGTCAATAACCGAAAATATCGATTAGTGAAATGATTTGAACAACCATTCTTAAATAACTTTAGAGACGACTACCTTTGATACCTTCGTTGTACTCTTATTCTCTCTTTCTATTTCTCTGTCTTTGTTGTTATTATCGAATAAAAAAAAATGTCACAAAAATTGTTTAAAATTAATTGTATAAATATCATTAATTGTAGAGAAGTGGAGTGTCCGGAGTTCGAACTCCGGCTCCTGCATATAATATGCAATATCCCGAGCTAAGCTCACGAGATAGTATGTTTCTCTTTTTATTAAACTGCTTTTGAACCAATTTTATTTGATTTTACATAATATTAGGAAAAAACTTATATTTTACTAGTATAAATTACGGTCTGCAACCTACTTTTCTACATTTTTTTCCATTAGAATAGTCAATAATTTAACACTATTTATTTTATTTTTTTTGAGGAAAAATACTATTTATTTATTGTCTAATTGAATCGTGATTCGTAGTTGAATCAGTTAAACTATGATCAGTAAATTTAATTGTTCGATCTCTGGTTTGCTTTTTAAACTATTTTTATAAATTTTCATGGATTTGTTTTAATTATAGTGTGATGTTGCAATTTTGAAAGAAAAAAAAAATCTATTTGAAACTTATCAGAATCGCAATGCTGCTATGATTTCGTTCAATTGTAATTCCAAACATGTATTTTGAAATTTAATCAAGTTACAGTGTCATTGGAATTTTGTCAAACTCGTAGTCAATCCAAACATACATTAATTGAATCAATTTAAAGTCATGTTAACTAATGTCCCTGACACATTAGTGCCCTCGAGACACTAGTTAAATAAGTAAAATATAGAAAATTTTCATTGATAACAATTTTTTATTTGCAAAAGGTTGAATATATCACTTTTCACCACTTTCCAATATGACATCATTATAATAGTTCTCTTAACCAGCGTCTCAATGACACTCTTTAACATTTCCCTTAAGTTTTGTTTAGGAGTTTGGAGGAAGGGGAGGGGAACAGAAAACTTTGAGAGGTGGAAAATGGAAAAATCTTTCAAAAAAATTAAAAGAGTAATTTTTTAAAAAATGATAAATTAATGCATACGACTACTATATTTTTTATTTAAAAAATATTATAACAACATAGATTAAATTTGAAGAATTTATGTAAACCCTCTAAAACCTCTCAAAACCCTCCTTTTATTTTTTTGAGTTCCCTCAAATGAGGAGAGTTTTGTATTATGAAGAAAAATTAACCCTCCAAATCCCTCACCTCCCATTTTCCTCTATTTCTTCCACTTGTTAGTTTATTTTTTCTCAAATCTTCCCCTTCATACCCCTCCAAACTCACAAGCAAAGCTTTAAGGTTAATAGTGTTGTTGATCCTGGTAAAATAAGGTTAATCGGATTGTAGTCCTAATATTATTTTTTTTTAATTATTACTGTATCCTTTTTATTTATGATTCTCCCATTGTTAGTCCTTCATAAAATCTGACCTTGCCAAAATACTTTTGTGGCTGAACGCATGCTCGGTGGACATCTTTAAGAGAATTTTTAATATGGTCTTAAGACCAAATAAATAGTGTTTGGTTACACTCACGTAAAGAAGTATTTTTTTAATAATAAAAAAGAAATTGATAAAAAAAAAAGTGATTGAATATTTTGAGGATAATCTTTTTATGTGTGTGTACCCAAACACTATTGATTTGATCTTATTACTATAAAAAAATATCTCGATTTTTAAATGATGTGATTTGACATCTTTTTAATAATGTATATTTCTTTCATCTTATTCCGATTTTTTGGTAAGAAAATTACCTAAGCCTTCAACAAATCCAAATTTGCAAACATGTTTTATTTTTGTATTTTTTTTTTGGGTTTGACACATTTAACCGTACATCCTCATGTCATTATTATAAGTAAAAATTCATATTTTAAATTCATTCAATAAACGATGTATGATTTTTTTGCTTATAATTTATTGAATGAATTTATTTTTTTTGGTTACATTTATTGAATGAATTTAAAATGTGGATTTTTGCTTATAATAGTGACATGAAGATGTAATTAAGAACAAAATAATTCAACTTAAATATCTGATCTGAGAGCTATTGAGTCTGTGTTTGGATCCAAATCCTTGGATCACACATTTAAAATGAACGTATAAATATGTGATTGGAGTGTAGTGAACATGAAAGAAACATACTTTCAACAAGGAGGTGTTCAAATTCAAAACAGATACAATTAAAAATAGAAAATTGATTAAAAAGAATATGCATAATAAACACATGTTTAATTAAACATCTCTGTATTTTCTTGTGAGAATTGTCCAGAAAATACAGAGATCACATGCGTTTAGGTTTTAATGACTCCTTTAAAAAAAAACTGGATATACGTACTAGGTTAAACCCAATTTCATTTTATAGTAAAAGAAATGATATTTGAACATCCATTTGGTGATAACTTTTGTGACAACTTTCTCTCTCATACTCATGTTATTTTTTACTTTATCTCTCTATTGTTTTGATTTCCGTGAAAATACCTACTTTTTCTTTGTAAATGATGGTTGTCACATAAGTTGTCAACTAAAGTGGTTGTTCAAATAACACTTATCTTATTTTAATCTCTAGATTGCATGGCTTTTCATCTCAAAATCAATTTAAACTGAACCACAAACACTTCTAGTTCTACTATAAGCATATTTCATATTGAGAAATTTTTCAAATCAAACTCACAATTGTTGTACAATATAATCACATATCTTAGCACTATTTCTTTAATATAGTAAAATGATGATATAAAGTAGATTAGCATGAAAGCAAACACATTTTTTAGTTAGGGATGTTCGGATTCAAATTGATACAATTAAAAACGAAAAATTCGTTAAAAGAATCCGCATGAAACCAAATTTATTAAACATGTTTGTATCTTCCTTTGTATTAACGATTCAGGATCATATTCATCCAAATTAAGGGTTTTCAAAGTGCAATTTCGATTGATTTTTAGATAAAAACCATCCAATCTGAACAAGGAAATCACATGCGGTTAGGTTATAACAACTCCTCTAAAAAATTGGATCCACATATTAGGTTTACGACAAACTGCCCGGCATGTTATTTTAGTCTCTAGTTTGCATGACTTTTCATCTCAAAATAAATTTAAACCGAACCCCATAAACATATTTCAAAATCACATTTGTTCTACAATGGAATTACATATTCTAGCGCTATATCTTTAATATAGTAGCATGATGATATAAATAGATTAGATAATAGCGAAGACGTAGACAATGATAGAGATTTGTTGTACTCTCCTACCTCTAAAGACAAAAGACTTGAAAAAGGTTCTAAAACCTAAAGACTTCTAAAACTGAATCCTATTCTAGCGTTCTTTATTTTGTATAGTAGCATGCTGATCTAAAGTTGATTAAATAATGACGAGGACATGACCAAAATAATATGGTTTGTAATCTGCCAAATTCCCAACCCATAAAGGCTAAAAAATTGAAAAGTCGTGTAAATTGACAAAATAAATTTTCAATTTAGGCTCTAAATTGATAGATTTTCATGTATTTAAGGATTACATAGACATATTTTATATACAATGTATGGTTATAATATTATATAGTTTAAAGATTAAATCGATACTTTATTTCATACATGGTCTCACTTGTGTGAATATGTGGATCATGGCCTACAATTGTTTTGTAAATAAATAATTTTTTTATTTTTAATACACTAAAATGAGATGAATCTATGTTGTAGATTGTGCCTCCTCTTGTAACCAAAAAAAAAGATTGTGCCTCCTCTATATTTTAATATTACTTTTAAAATTTGTGAGGTGTTATTTAAAAAATTACAAAAGTAAATTTAAATATGTCTTTTGTTTATCATTTTAATCTTTAAATATGATTCACTTAATTTGGTCCTCAAACATATTTTTGTTAGTTAATTTAGAAAATGTATTTGTAATTTTGATAAATTCTGACATCATAATGACAACACATCACGGTACCGAGAGACAAATAATTATCTACTATAGATTATTAGTACTCCACATGTGACAATAATTGAAAGAAATATGCCTATATGGTGCACTCATTGTTTAAGACTACTATAATTTTTTGCCCCTTTATTTTAAGAATCGTTTTTTCCCCTCTATTTCATCTTTTTAAGATTTTGATCCACCCTTAAAAAAAAATTGATCCATTTTTTCATTTTTGATAGGGATGACAATGTGTGCTGGTCTGTTGCACTATTATCTCGTCAAAAACGTGGTGGCATGAGACTGATCAACTCAGGGTATGTTTGGTGTAGCTTTTAATCACCAATTCCCGTGTTTCGATGCAAATATTGTCGTGATATTTGGAAGCTACAAACTAGAGCTTCTCTCTAAACGTGGTTTTCCTGCCTTCCCACCACTTCAACAAACACACCATCAATGTGGTGGACTCAAAGGTGAATATTTGGCGTGACTTAATAAGCGTTAGTACATCATAAACGAGTAACTATAATATACAAAAAAAATGACTGAAAAATGGGAAGAGGAACTAAATTGTGGAAAAAAAGTAAAATAGGTCAAAAAAACTGGTATTTAAAATAGCAGGACTAGAGAGAAAGATAACAAATTATTTATGCTCCTCTCTCTCCTCTCCTTCTCAAACCCTAATCGTCACCCTTTCTTCTTCTTCTTCTTCTTCTTCGAATAAGTGATTTAACATATTTTCTGTTTTCTTTCGTTTATTTTTGCGATTTCGTCGTCTTGCACGACTCTGTTTTTTTTATTTGTCGTCATTGTGCAGTGTGTTTTTGATTTCCCGTCTTAGTGCGGTGTTTATTTGATCCAAGTTGAAAGATTAGCTTTGAGCAAGTGCAGACCTGATCAATAACAATGACTTTGACGTCGTCAACGTTGCAGATCCGGAGACATGATTATTCTGGAGACTTGAATATAGTCATATTAGTCATATTTGTAGGCTTATGTACTTTGCCGTTTTATGCTATTAACATATATGTTGTGAGTTTGTTCACAGATTCATGCTTTTTGTTTTTAGCGAATTTGAATTTGTATTGTATCGATGTACTCTATCAATTTAAATGAATGAATATCGTTTATTTTTGTCAAAAAAAAAAACTGGACTAATACTTCAATTTTTTTAAAAAAAAAAATACCAAAAAATGCATTTAAGTTAATTTTTTTAATAGATTATATTTTTACAATATAAAAACCATTTTAGTTTTATTCAGTCAACGATAATTATTTTAGTTTTAACAAAAACAATATTGAAAAAAATAAAAATAAAAGAAAGTTCTAAGAATTAATGTGTTAAAAAAGCAAAATCTTAATGACAGAATGTAAAATTCATGAATGATGACAAGAACAACGGCTAGGATGGCGGGTGTGGGCTCAACATCTACCGAATTCATCCCTATTGGTCAACACATGCCAAACAGTTTCTATTGCTTCATATTGCAAGAAGAATATAGTACTAAATTAGTTATAAAAATTAGTTATATAGATTCATCCATCTCATTATTACATTTTTGTTACACAAAAATTATAGCGAGTGAAACATCACATGAGAATGTGGCAATAGCATGTATTACTCCCTTGGCTCTCGTGTGATTCGTTGAATGAGAATTACTAATCACATCACATTTATTTAATTAAATAAAAAATATTAGAAAAATGTTGAACCTCAAACTTGGAAAAAAAGTAAAGGAGAGAAAATGCACCAAATGCGGGCATGTTGGAACGATTACAAAGCCAATATTCATGCATCACACTATTCAGAGCAATTCCCTCTCCATCTTCAATTCTAAACAAACAAAAAGTGTAATACTCTTTGCAAATGCAACTCTAATCAAAAAACAAAAGGAAAAACAAAATGAGCTCTGAACTAATTCACAGAAACCAAACAAGAGATCAATCTGAAAATCAAACCACAGATTCATCGTTACGCCGTGAGAATTCTCCTCCAAGAACGAGAACAAACATGCTCGTAAATCGAGTCCCTTTCCTTCTCATTGGAATAGCTATTTCCACTTTCTTTTTCCACTATCTCCCTTCTCGATCCACTCTTCCACAAAATCAGGATTCTTCGTCGTTGGTTGAAACCGAGTTAACTCTTCCGACTAGGCGAGTTCTGTTAGAGGAACACGGTAGAGATGAAAGAAAACGAAGAGTTCCATTGGCCGTTGGATTGAAAAGCAAGAGACAGAAGAGAGTACTGGTTACCGGTGGAGCTGGTTTCGTTGGAAGCCAT
>Ga0099826_10001565_pt1 | contig 13899 bp, 4 predicted proteins | sample Mtrugardesep15_FD_76830 | JGI IMG/M metagenome (GOLD analysis project Ga0099826, IMG submission 76830) | Root nodule microbial communities of legume samples collected from California, USA - M. trunc garden sep15 | ecosystem: Host-associated > Plants > Roots > Nodule | place: USA: California... | reverse complement strand
TTTTTCATGGTGTAGATATGAAACAATGGTCGATTTCGTTAGTGTTTGCATGCCCTTCAATAGTGGAAATCCTCATTTGTTTAAGGTTGGGTACATTAATGTCCCGTTAAAAGGTCTGAATGATCAATTGAATGAAATCAACCAAGGACTCAATCCCGGAGATACAACGAGGGTGGAAAACATTTGGTATGAACGTCCAACGTTAGACGAGGGGAGAATATGGTTCAATAGGCTAGAATTAACGAACAACGAGGTGAGGAGCATGTTCTCGATTTTTTGTCAGCACAACATGTTCGTGTGGATCAATATGTTTGTCACGTTGTTGGAATCGCCTAAAGATATTCTCAACATTTTGATTCCGCCAGAACCAGAAAATTATGTTTAGGTAACATCATTAATATGTAGTGTCTTTATTTTGTTGGAATTTAAATTTAATTCTTGTTAGTTTGCGGAAGATGTTCGTATTGAAGTGTCTTATACTTAATGTAAAGATTTGCAAGCTTCTTTGAAAAATCAAAAGAATGGATAAAACATGTGTTGTATTCTACCTAATGGTTGTACAGATTCGTTCATCAGATTCCTTCGTATAAGATGAGTGAGACATAAGGGAATGCACCTATAAGATGTTGTTTTGTACTTGATCATGCTCCTCTGTCAATTGAAACTTGTTAGTTGGCAGACCAGTAAGATTAAGTTCAAAACAACCTCTTGAAATGCATTCATGTTTGTCACTACTCATCTTATATGAGGAAATTTGATTGGAAAATTTGTACAACTCATTAAGTAGAATGCAACATGTGTTATATCAATTCTTTTGAGTTTTCAAAGGGCGTTTCAAATCTTTACACTAAGTATAAGACACTTCAATCCCAACTTTTCCGCAAACTTGCAATAATATAATTTAAACCCAACATCATGATGATACCACATATTTAGGAAGAATGTAATGTAACGTAGGTGAAATTAAAACTAAATAAAATTATGTATTTTTTGAATTGATTTTGTGTAATGTGCATTTTTATTCGAATTTATTCATCACACAACTTTAGACGATGGAGGTGAAAATGTAAATGCAAAAATCATAAAATAATTGCAAATATAAACAAAAATAAAAGAACAAAATTGATACACATAAAATCTCATTTTATTATTATATCGATACACTTATAATAAGGTATGTTTTTTGCTAGGGAAGGGGAATTGGGGTAAAACTAATTGTGCTTCACAAGAAGAAAAAGGTGATGGGGTACATCTAAACCAGTGGGGTAAAGCTAAACCAGTGGTGCAAGGTGATGGGGAAATGGAAGGGGAAGGAGAAATAGATGGTAGGGGAGAAGGGGACTGGGGTAATGTATGTCTCTTTTTTAAGGCGAAAGAGATTTTGATGGTCAACCTTACACCCAAACAAACCTACATGACACCCAGACAAACCACATTTCTTTGCGGTACGTTGCCATCCCCATTGACCGTTCGTACAATCCCTGAAATTTTTAAAAAGGTCTCTTTCTATGAAAGGCAAACGATGGAAATACATTGTTGTAGAAGGAAGAGGAGGAGAGAGTGTGAGATGATGGTGTGAGAAATGGTGAAGGTTGGAAGAGCATTTACAGGGGGAACAGATGCATAGGTTGTAACTACCCATAATGGTGAGTCAAAAAATGTGTAAAACAAGTTTTACCAGTTGACCACCATCCAAAAAAACGTGTTTTATGTGGTGCAGACCACCGGCCAAAGAAACATATGTTAAAATCTACTCTTTACTCTCTCAATAATTTTTTTTTTATTTCTAATAATCTAGCAAGAAAATTAATGTAGTTTTTTTTTAAGAAAAATTAATGTAGTTTTAAACCCTATTATAAAATATGAAACAACCTAAAATAAAATTAAAATATGTGAAAATTACTAAAGTCGACTAAGTATGGTTATTTAAAATTGAGCTTAATACTCCAAATTATAAAATTAATAACAAAATATTTAAAGTTAACTATCATTGACATTTAAATTATAAAGAAATGATTTTTTTTAAATGGCGATTCAAAATTAGTATGTATTAGATAAATATTTATTTATGTTAAAAAAGATTAAAGTGTAGTGCATATTTAATTATTAAGGGAGAGGGTTGTAATTCAAGCATCTCATAGGGGAGGGGAGTATAAATTTTAATTTTCAAGAGAGGAAATGTATATTTTAACATAAGAGGGGACACGAGTGTAATTCAAGCTTTTCTTAAGAGAAAGAAGTGTAATTTACTCTTAAATTAACAAATTTAGTCTTCAATTCATTTGATTCATGAACCTAATTCAACGAGTTAATTCTTGAGTTGAACTTCAACATATTTTTGAACTCGTTCAGTTAATTGTCAGTCCTACTTCTCACCATCATGATCGATCTTATGCATAGGCCAATGGTACGATGACCTAAGGCCTATATCTGTATGGGCCCAATTTTTTAGGGGGGTGGATGTAGCTAAATTTATTTTATATGTGGATGTGTATAGGAAATTGTAGCAGTGGATCCAAATCTAAATCCTTCTTTTGGTCCATGATGACAGTTAGAGCTGTCAAAATGGACTAGGCCAACTAGGCTGACCTTTCATCCCTTTATTTTAGTGTGGGCCGGGCCGTAAAAAAACATGAAAAAAACGACCCTGTCTTTTTAGGCCAGCCCCTCGGGACTGCATTTTACATGGGTCGCCCTGGGCCACTGTGCTTGCGGGCCGGCCCTTTAAAAAAATAGTTTATAAAATAGTTTTATTAGGTAAAATTGAATTATTTTATTATGTAATATTTAATTTTGTTGTCTTCAAGTTTCACTTTGTGAGTTGTGATAAATACTCTACTTTTGCATTGATTCTTTTGTGATATTTATCCTTTTGGATGTTGATTTAATAGATATTTTATATATCATATAACCAAGTTTACGAAGACATATGATTTATTTGATGTATAATAATTTATGTAATATGTTTATATTAAAAAAATATGTGATATGTAGCTTTATTGTTCATTGCATCGATTTTTTTGAAAAAAAAAAACAAAATAATACATTTTGAAATATGGGTCGGGCTGACCCATCGAACCATGTAGCCCACTACTAATTAGACTGGGCTCAATTCTGGTAGCCCATGAATCAAGTGGGCCGATCCACTCCGGCCCATTTATATGAGATGGCCCATCAGAGCGAGGTGGACTGGGCCGGTCCACTTTTTTTTTTTTAAGAGAGGACTGGGCCGGACTACTTGACAATTCTAATGACAATTATGACATTTTCCCATAAAAAAAAAAACCCTTTTTGACATTTTTGTCTGCAATTGCAAAAATTCAAGTTTAGTTCATCCGTGTTATTGTTCTCTACTTCTAAGGTTTTTTTTTGTTTTGATTTCTATTGAGTACTTAATTTATTCTATGATATTGTCTAAAAAACATTTATCTAGTAGTGAAAAGCTTTTCAAAAGAAAACGAAATGAGCTAACAAAATCACAATAATGATGTATTTGATTTTTTTTATTAATAATATATAATTTGAGGTGTATTTGACACATGTTTTTGGATGCCAACATAGCTCGAATGTCAAATATTATATTATGATGACTTCGGGTGGCAGCATAACTGCAATTTAAACCTCCATAACTAGTGCATGTCTCCTTCATGGTGGGGTTTAATATGGGAAAGGGAAGTTGTTTCCCATAATGGGAATGTTGATTTTAGCCATTTGATTAAACAAAGAACACACTCTTATAATGTTCTCTCATCACTCAATCTTTTTCACACTATCTTCTCCAACTATTCTATCTCCTCCATGTCTCTCTAACCAACCACAACCAGCAATCCATCTCCAAACAAATCCATTTCATTCAAGTTTCAACAAATAACTTTGAGGAATCAAACAAACACACATTGTTGAATCAGTATGAGCCTACCATCAATTTCATCAAATCCAACGAAGAAAAATTTAAGCCTACCATTAACCATCCTACCAAAAACTCTCCTCCAAACAAATCATTTTCATCAATTTGAGCCTCTTTTGAATTTGAATCAGAACAAACCCATTACAAAGAAAACCTTCAATACCTCTAATTCACAACAAATCTCAGTTCACATTCTCTGTCCAAGATCCGACGAAAATCCAAAAATTTGTTCAACATGAATACAGTGGGTTTAGATTTGTTCAACTTTGTTGGATTAAGCAACTTTTTTTTAATTAACCACAAAAAATAAGATTCAAATATTAAAACAAGTGAACTCCATGAAGAATAATATCTTTGAGCTAATACAAAACCAATACACCAAAACGAGAGAGGAAATTTGATACTACTCTCTTAACATACAAGTCTGATTATAAATAAAAAAACAACACGGAAAATGAAAAAACAAAAACTAAGATCACTTGGGTTTTGAGAAATTAATGGGTTTTGAAATCTGGTCGCAAGAGTGAGAAATCTGAATATGAAGAAGACAGTGTGAAATATATGGTGTGGACAGACCATCATAAAATATGCGCACCTCTTTAATCTGATGGTAAAAAAAAAACTTTCCCATCATGGAAAACAAGTTTGCTTTCCTATGCTAAACTCCACCCTCATTCATTGTTTATCAGAAGATTTTCTTTTTTGATGTATTATGCAGGGGTCTTTTCATAGCCATCCACCCATGACTCATGAGTGTTGCTGCATGCTTATCATCTTCACTATCTTAAGTCAATTCCAAGCCAATCTCTTTTTTCTTTTCGGGTGTAGACCTTTCCTTTCAATGATACTATGATTTAGATTGAGTTAGTTATCCAACTTTCAAGGATATTGTGATTCAGATTGAGGTAGTTGCCCAACCATCGATGATCCAATACATGTTATTACATTTTTTTTTTGGTTTTAGCATAATCTATTTGAAGGCAAAAAAACAAAGCATGGCCCGTCGTTTCTCAGCTGAAACAAAATATAAAGCAATGACCAATGCAACTTGTGAAGTTACTTAACTCTCTTATCTTGTGAAATATATTGATCGCTCTCCTTCTATACCAATACCTTTGTTTTTTATGACCAATATTTCCTCAAATTCAGTATATCACCAATTATGCAAATCAAACTATCGATTTACTTACACGTCCTTGAAAAAAAGATCAATTCATGTAACTAAAGAGTAAGATGAGTTTATCCAAGTGCACCATATTGAGATTATGTGTTATCAATAAAATTATCTTTCAATTAATTTGTTGCTTTTTATTTATTTATTTATTATTAACAGGGTATCATACTATTTATTATAAATAATAAGATATATTTCTCTTTAAATATGATTGAATGACAATAATAGGAGTATAATTCTATTTATTCCGAATCTTTTGTAATCTTTTTTGGTACATAACAATATATAACAAATATAGGGAAAATACTAACAAGTATATTCGAGATGCTCTAAATTTAACATCCTTAAAGAATACTCATACTCTGTAGCACTCATTAATAAAATCCTAAAATCAAAATTAATAATCCTTAAAAAAACAAAACTTGTAAAGAAAAAGAAATTAATGATACAATAAAAATATAAGAGATGAAATTATCCAAAATGGTTATACAATCATTGTAAAAACAAAATATTTTAAAGTCAACTTTTTAACTTTTAAAGCAAAAAGTACATTATGTTTCAAAAAATAAAAAGTAAAAAGTACATTTGTAAATCTATGTTGCATTGCAATTTAAGTTCGTTCAAGTGGCAATGTGACATCAAATTTCACTTCCTAACTATCAAAAGGGTTTGCCCTTATTGGTAAAAGATCTTGTGTCGGAATCTAATAACATTGGTGCCGTTGTCACATTTTCACTTCCACTGTATAACGGGACATGAGCACAGACACTCTTACTTTATTACACCACGTGTCCTATCCTAGTTGTACGACATTAGAACATGCTGCATAAGTAAAATAATTTTTTCTATCAACATGTATCTTTCCTATAAAAGACATTTGAATTGATAAAAGTTGATATATTTGACTAAAAATTGTATTAGATACATTAATTTTTACAGATTAAATTATCTTTTTTAAATAGAATCGAAGGAAGTATTAATATATGATAATTGTTATTTTTTTTAGGAATAATATATGACAATTGTTAAAAGGTTAAAGTCGAAATTTTATCGTAAACATTATACATTTAAAATATTAAAACAGCAAAAGCAATATCTTTTTCTACATAATATATGTTATTATTATTGTTAATCAATAACAATAATTATTCTTGTCCGAGTTTAATTCAGTTTACAGAAATATTACATAATTTATGTAGGACAGGGATTCGAACATCTGACACTTAGCTCCAGCCACTCTGCTACTTCACAGAAAAACAATAATTATTCTTAACCATCTCACTCAGCACACAGTTCACAAAACCTCACTCCAATTTTCTCCCTCTTTCTCACTTCACCTTCTTCCATTACTTTCGTGTTTTTCCAATCTCCAGCAATGAAACACTTCCACAAGGTAACACATCTATTTTTCTTCAAATGCATACTCATTGTGTTGTTTTAACAATCTTGTACTTTGTGTTAATCTCTTAATTTTTGTTACTTAGCAAAATTTAGGGTTTATCTATTTTATGTAAAAATTCTTGCTTGATCTCATTTTCATTTTGGGCTTTTTATGTAAAAAAATGATTTTTTTTTCTTGATTGCATGACCCTTTTGTCTTCTTCTGCAGAAAATGATGAAATTTGCAATTTTAGAGTTTGAAATGAAGTAGGAAAAGAGAAATTAAAGATTTTTATAGTTTTTGTTTTAGGTGAAAAATAGTGGATTTTTTAACAAAAAAGGGAAAATTTCAGCTAGTGGGAAGTTGATTGTAAAGGGTTATAATTTAGTAAATTTTAGGGTTTATCTATTTTAAGAAAAAATCCTTGCATGACCCTTTTTTACAAATTTTAAGGTTTATTTGTAAAAAATCAAATTTTTATTTATTTCTGAAAGCATCTTCAAGATTGCATGATCCTTTTGTGTTCTTCTGCAGAAAATGATGGTTTTGAAATGAAGTAGGGAAAGAGAAATTAAAGGTTATTTGAGGTGAAAATAAGTGGGATTTGTAAGAAAAAGGGAAAATTTCAGCTAGTGAAGGTTGATTTTGTGTGAATTGTATAATGGAAGAAGGGTTAGGTCAACATTCAGTTCCTCCCCCGGGTTCCATTGACAAGTATAAGATTCTGGATATTAAGCCTATAAGAAGTTTGATACCTGTTTTTTCAAAGAATCCTCAAGGTCAATCTTCAGGTCAGTATCCTTCTGGGTTTTCTCCATTTTTCCCATTTGGTGGACCTCATGATACTTCAACTACTGGGGCAAAGCCAAGAGCGATGCCGACTCCACTTCAAGCATTTAGGAGCCCTTTTGGAGAGGACGAGGATCTCAATGACAATGATGGTTTTAGTAACAAAAGGAGTGCAGCATCACATTCAACACGGGTCAAATTGAAGAAGCATAAGGTATATAATGACGTTCATGTTGATTTAAGTGGTTTAGTTGGTATAAGCCCAGGTCAAAGAGACAATGGTAACCGTGAAGTTGTTAATACTGTGCTCTTGTCATTTGATGCGCTAAGAAGAAGGCTATCTCAACTTGTAGATGCCAAGGAATTGAACACGGGTTTGATCAAACGTACGGATTTAAAAGCTGGCAATATTTGTATGACCAAAGGAATTCGAACAAACACAGCGAAGAGGGTAGGATCAGTACCTGGAGTTGAGATTGGGGACATTTTCTTTTTCCGAATGGAAATGTGTGTTATCGGTTTGCATGCTCAATCCATGGGGGGGATTGATGCCTTGCATATCCAGGGTGATCGCGGAGAAGAAACTTTGGCTGTTAGCATTGTTTCATCAGGAGAATACGACGATGAAGCTGATGATGGTGATGTTATAATTTATACCGGTCAGGGTGGGAATTTCAACAAGAAAGATAAGCATGTATCAGATCAGAAGCTTCATAAGGGTAATCTTGCTTTGGATAGAAGTTCACGAACACATAATGAAATAAGAGTCATCCGAGGCATCAAAGATGCTGTGTCTCCAGGTGCAAAAATCTATGTCTATGATGGTCTGTATAAAATTCAAGATTCATGGGTTGAAAAAGCAAAAGGAGGTGGTGGCTTGTTTAAGTATAAGTTGATAAGAGTGCCTGGACAACCTAGTGCCTTTGCCGTTTGGAAATCTGTTCAGAAGTGGAAAGCTGGTTTCCCTGCAAGGACTGGACTTATTCTTGCTGACCTCTCCTCGGGAGCTGAGAGTCTTCCTGTATCACTAGTCAATGAAGTTGATAACGTGAAGTCACCTGCCTTTTTCACATATTTTCACTCTCTTAGACATCCGAAATCATTCAGTTTAATGCAGCCTTCACATAGTTGCAGCTGTAGTGGTAAAAAAGCATGTGTCCCTGGCGATTTGGACTGCTCATGCATTCGGAGAAACGAAGGTGATTTTCCGTATATTATCAATGGAGTTCTGGCGAATCGGAAGCCGTTGGTTCATGAATGTGGCCCCACATGTCAGTGTTTTCCTAACTGCAAAAATCGAGTATCCCAAACTGGTTTGAAGCACCAAATGGAAGTGTTCAAAACAAAGGATAAAGGTTGGGGTCTTCGGTCATGGGATCCTATTCGTGCTGGCGCTTTTATTTGCGAGTATGCAGGAGAAGTTATCGATAAAGCTAGGTTAAGTCAGCTTGTACAAGAAGGAGATACTGATGAGTATGTTTTCGATACAACCCGTATTTATGAATCTTTCAAGTGGAATTATGAGCCTAAGTTACTAGAAGAAGCAATCACAAATGAGTCTAGTGAGGATTATGCTTTGCCACACCCTCTTATTATAAATGCTAAGAATGTTGGAAATGTGGCTAGATTCATGAATCATAGTTGCTCTCCAAATGTTTTCTGGCAGCCTGTCTTATATGAAGAGAACAACCAATCGTTTCTCCATGTTGCATTTTTTGCATTGAGACATATCCCACCAATGCATGAGTTAACATATGATTATGGTTCTGACCGTTCCGATCACACCGAGGGTAGCAGTGCACGCAAAGGTAGAAAGAAATGCTTGTGTGAATCATCAAACTGCCGCGGTTCTTTTACTTGACGTTTTGTCAGTTTCCACAAATGCATTCATGGCTTAAAAGGTTTTAAGATCTCAATCCTCTTTCTCGCTTTATATTATTCTTCATTTTCGAATAACATTAGTTTCTGTGTTTTTATCTTAAAATTGATCCTAAATAAGAAAATTTTTGGTTTCCTAAAGAAAATGTATGTCATACTGTCTGGTGTCTAGATGTCAAAACAGAAACATTAAGCTAGAGGAATGAAATTTAGTAATGTTCATGTTTCATTGTCAACTTTTATAATTCCTCCCATATTCTGGAAATTTGCACAAGACCCGTTTCAACAGCCCATCAAGCTCCTAAAAAGTGGGGAAAAAAATAGAACTGTTCTCTTCCACACTATGAGCTTGTTTGGATAGACTTATTTGAATTTTTCTATTAGCATAAACAATTTTGAGACTTTTTGAGAGAGCTTATAGAAACATCTTATATTCATAAACTAATTTTAAGCTTATTTTTATAAGCTCTCCAAGATAGCTTATGAAAATAACTTATAGCTTATATTAAAACTTTTGACTTTATTTTATCTTTTTCTATCGGAATCGCTTAAACATAAGCACTTATATGCTTTAACTAGCTTGATTATCCAAACAACGTCTATATTCAATTCAGTTTTTTTATACTGTTACCCTTGGGATGTTGGCATGTTATCATTTCCTGATTAACTTAAAATCAACTATGCACCTAAATTCATTTGCCATCGTAATTCATTATAGTATGACATTTTACGTATATTATATGTTGATTACTAGTAAATATTCATTGTCTTTCTATTCTGTTTTACACATGCATGTGTCTTGATTGAAGTCTACTATGTTGTCATTTTGGTTTATGAAACTTATCAAAAGTTTTAGAGTTTCAGGACTCAAAAGTATCGACTTTTTTTTTCCACTAATTCTGATTTTTATCCTCGAACTTGCATATTATCTAGTCTAGGGAAGCTAATTGTATTTTCCATTTATCTTATTTTGATATAACAGATGGATGGTAGCATTCTGTTTGAAGATTCAGATCCGGTTTAGAAGTTTCTTTAGTTGATGTAAGCTTCAAAATATCCATGCCAAGGGTAGGTAGGTTTGTGTTTGACCATAAATAAATCACGTGTGACCTGGCCCTTATTTTTGCTCCAACTTTACCATAAGTAATCTGTGAGGCTGTGTAATTTGTGTAAATTTTGAGCTGGTAATGGCCATGATACACTCACATAAAGTGCATAACTAGTGATATCTGACTTTGTCCTGTTGGCATGGATTTGTTGAGCAGTAACTGTTGTTGCATGTAGTATCATTTGTATTATTAGTTTTTTTACATTTCAGATTGTAGGAGTTAAGTTATGAAACCTTGGCATAATCACATTTTATGCTAATTGCATCGGTTTAAACTTGTCTTTGATTGTTGTTTTGCTTCAGTTGCAGCTGTTATGACTTGCAATTGAGTTGTGTGAACTCAGTTCCAGTTATGTTCTTTATTAGCGAGATGCTGAGACCTAACTATATGTGTAGTGACGAAGAATACTAGCAACATTCATTTACTCTTCTTTCTCATTGAGTAGAATTGATGCCGGTTCTACATTTTGGGAATGGGTTCCACATAAAGTTGTGAGACGTAATCTATTTTTCATCATTTCAAAGTGCATTAAAGTGAGTGCGAATAGCACTTTTTCATGCAGTGATTATTAATTGACTGATAGATATTCGGAAACTCCATGTATCCATGTCTGATTTCTGCTGCCAAGAACAGTTCCCTTTTACTTGATTATTGCGTTTTGGCGAGTTAGGTGGTAGATTTGGCAGAAATTCGTTACTGTTAATGTCAAGATAGATACCAATATTAGAAAATATCCAACGCCTACATTGGCCAAAAAGGTCAGACCTAAATAAAGCATATATCAATAAAATGTAAACAATCTCCATCCTATACCTTGATTTTATAGGTTGAGCTAGACCCAAAACTTAACTGTATAAAATTTTAAAATATATCCTAGATTTGTTTTAAGGCCATCACTATTTGTACATGAAGTTTAGTATGGGAAAGGGGAGTTCTTTCCCATGATGGGAAAATTTAATATGGACCATTGATATATTGATTTTTTATTCAGATGGTTCAGATCTATCACCTGCTACTTGCTTTACCTTTTTGCTAGCACATACACCAAAAGCAGCGGCCCCACCTACAGATTAAATAATATTATTTCATTTTGTTTGAACATCGGCTTGACTTGTAATTTTGACTTGTCCACACTATTTATTATTTGCAACCCTTTATTATTAGTTGTATTTTTTTTAATAATTATATCAAATATTAAAATAAATTAATATACATAAATAACACGTGTTTTGAATTTTTAGACACTTACTTATTAATTATTAGTGTTTTTTTTAAAGAAATAGTTTACTCATATTTAGTTGTTTTATAGTTTAAAAAATAATAAATGAGGTGTATTTAAATATATTTAGGTAGTAACTTTGAAACTTAGTAAAAAAAAATTAAACAATTTACAATTTTAAATAACATAATTTAAAAAATTATTTACAATTTTAGGTTGAATATTCATTTTATTCGGATCAAATTAGAGAGTTTGATTAATTAAATCCATCACAATTCTTGATTTTACAGATACTTGTGTTTTTGGTTTATGTATCGTTAAACACACAGTGTATACATACAGTTGTGTTTTAATTTCATAATTGCATCACATTGTCATTCCAAAGCTGAGTTATTACTATTGGAATATGTTATTACCAGCTCAAACACACTCAAAGAAGAAACTGGATCGGTGACAGATCTGATGAGTTTCCGCAAAGAAGATTGTCGAGGGAGAACGTTGTCATCGGAACCAAATTATCGACGGAGAAGATGAAGTGCGGTCGTTGGTTCAACAATATTAATTGTGTTCTGAAATTAATTTGCATTATACATTAGCAAAATGGGGGAGGTGTACTGGAAAAAGCAAAAAAGCATTAAAAAACTAATTTAATTTTTATTTATTTTATTTCTGAACAGGTATCTCACTGCCACCTGTGCTGGGAATGGGAGCATTCCCTTGGTGGGAAAAAACTCTCCATTCCCATGCTAAACGCCACCTTTGTACATAGGCATGATAGCCCCGTGCGTGAGAGGATATATCCGAAAAGATATGTCTAGATAGAGACCGATAAAAGTCTAGATAATTGTCATCTTACAAGCCGATTTAATTGGTATGAATGATAAATTACTCTTGTAAAAAAGTGATTCATGAGAATATGTGCATCATTTGTAAGAGGATTTATATAAAAAATATGGTTAATGAGAAATTATTATTAACAATAGTGATGTTAATGACTAATTTATAACAGTCCTTTAAAGTTTTTTTTTTTTTTTGAGGGAAACTGTCCTTTAAATTACAATGTCAAATTCTTACTGTAAACTTATAGTATATCTTGAACAAATATGGATGCTGGGATTGAAAGCCATTACACACATTGTAAGAGAATTTGATGGTAACATATCTCAATTCTCAACACAAACAATTGGCATGAATTAAACCGTGGAAAGTCAACAAACAAAAATGTTTGGAAGTAGTTACAATTAAAGTCAGAGCGAGAATTTTGTTTGATAACCACCATATTTTTCCATCCACGATACTTGAATTCGAGACTTTGCTTAAGGAATCATAGTCTACTTTCACTCGGAGCAATATAATATTGATGCAATTCACCTCAGGTCAGACTGTGATTGCTACCAGTTTCCACCACCGGATGATCCACCTGTCAGAAGAAGGTGAGTTTAAATAATGTATTTGGCGAAACTAACTAAACCAGATCTGATGACTCAAATCTTAGTTTTATGGAAGTTATGGTTCGGGGAAGAAAATGGTTTAGTTAGGGGGCCTGCCAGTTGATAGGTTGATGACATGGGAGAAACACTGAGATACTTCGCTGACAGTAATTCACCTACAAAATGATAATCTATCGTAACATGTTTCACGCAGGAATGGAATGCAGGTTTAGCGCATAGATAAGTTGAACCTGTGTTGTGTTAGTAGATTGTAGGTGCATCAATTGGAACACCAAGTTTAGAGTAACTGTTTGAGTGTGTGTAGCTATTGTTAGGATTCTCTGCATCAATGAGATGGAATCCATGTGACATGGTTGATTTGAGACAATATAGAATAGGCTTCAATGCTTGCATTGCATATGTACTGAAGTTGGAGATTGCATATGCTGAAAAAAATTGTTGACAAGAAATGTAGCATCCGAGTGAGTGATGATAAATAATGCAACGAACCAACCAAACTTTGAAACAAACTATATTGTCACATTTCGTTGAGTCTAGTGTAGCAGCCGAAATGATAATCTAAATTGTAACCTGATGTATGGATGAAACCGGTTGGCTGAGACACATACATGTCCTCCTGATTAACTTCAAATCAATTAGGTGTCTAAATTTACAGCTCGATAATGATAGCAGCATTATCATCAATCTTGATTAGCATCAATCTTGATTATTACAAGGGATGAAGAAAAGTTCCCACCAATTTTAAACAATTATCAAACACAACAAATAAAAGTAGGAAAGAAATGTCAAAATGTCTGATTGTCTGAAGGGAATCCAGATATAGGTCTTGATTACAAGATTTTGAGTCAAAGCTTCCACACCAAATTATAAAACACCACAAATTACAAAAAAAAAAAAATGAAGAGAAAAGAAGCCAAAGTGAATGGGATCCACATTTTCTTGATTATTGATGGATGAGAGGAAATATATTACATTAAGCTGAAGGTAGAAC
>Ga0099826_10001564_pt1 | contig 13903 bp, 12 predicted proteins | sample Mtrugardesep15_FD_76830 | JGI IMG/M metagenome (GOLD analysis project Ga0099826, IMG submission 76830) | Root nodule microbial communities of legume samples collected from California, USA - M. trunc garden sep15 | ecosystem: Host-associated > Plants > Roots > Nodule | place: USA: California... | reverse complement strand
GGGGATTTGAATTTCAAATTCAGCATTTAATGAGATTAGGAGATGCATTTCCCGCTTAAAATTTAGGTTTAGGGTTTTGAAAACATTGCTTACATTGTACATTAGGATTAGATAATAAGGATTTGAAATGTTGTAAGGTGCACGAGAAGCCAGATGGATGGGAAAATAAAATCTCAAAAATTATGCGTTCAGCTGTTTGCCCTCCCTACCCTTAGGTAGCTCAAGCTCGTAAAACAGCCCATCAGAAGTCAGAACTTAGGATCCGATAGACTTGAGAAGAAAAAATGGTAAGAGGGAGCGACTATACAGCAGTTACCAAAAATTATATTTGGCTAACCTGTACAGATGGTATTCCAGAATCGGCGCCATACATCTTAATCCTAATTTTATTTTCAGAAAATATAACTGTTCTATGAACGTCACACCAATAATTACATGTAAGCCATAATAAGAGGGAGACACTCCTCTATGCCAAACAAGGACTAAAGCTGTTTCACAATCCAGAGCTAGTTCAATCTACATTTGGTAATCCAGTAGCTACCATGTCCATGAGATTGTCAATAAGTTCATGCTTAATCTTTTCTCTGCAAAATATCAATGGTGTATGTCTGTTTGTGCAATTCTAGAAGCACCTTGGGAGAAAGGTTAGCTACAAAAATGCTTCACGGGATTTTGTGGGTAACTCTAAATCAGGTTCAAATTCAGTTAGAGGTAAGAAGTACTGATCCACCATATCTTGAGAAACCTTTTCCAAAGTTGGAGGATCCCACTGCATATATTTAATTCACAATCAGAGTATGAATATCAAATTTCAATTGAATTTTTAAATATATATAGGGAGAAAATCAGTCTGTAAAGAAGAAATTGTATTAGGCCGCTGAATTTTAAATCTGAAAAGGAAAAAAAAAGTAATGCACACAGATGGTACCTTTGGGGCCATGTCCTTGTCCACTACACGTGCCCTCACTCCCTATAAGGAAATTCAAATTAACATATGTTGAAAAAGACATAAGAAGTTTGTTTCAGTTTCCAGAAATTCACAATGTTTATACCTCACAGAAGTCCCCAGATATCTGTTTAGAAATTGCTTGTAAAGTCATCCGGTACTCGCGCAACAAGCACTGATCAAGGGTCTGAAATCTACCTTCTCGTATCTATCCCAATTAGATTGATTACATTATAAAAGCAGTTGGCTGGTTCTGAGAAAAGAAGAGAAAGAAAACAGGAATTTAAAATATCTAGACATCAGACAAGCAAAAGGAACTCACAGATCTCAAGGAGACCTTCAAGCTCAATGGAGAAGCTTCTTTAAGTCTATTTAGGGTAGAAATGCACCATGCATCCTTGGTTTCACCAGCGGCAACTTCCTATTGGAAATTTAAAAATGATACGAATAAAAAGAAAAGATAACGTGTTCATCCAAATGTAAGTCACAACACATACAAAAGAAAGGAACACATCCAAGAGAAGCCAAAACATATCTTTTTGTTCTAAAAATACCCTGAATATTACACAAGCCCCACCACACCATCCCGATCCTCTCAAATTGAAGTCTCTATTTTTACTTGTTGTGTGCACCAAAAATTATCACATATGACTAACACTTTGAATAAAAGACAAACCCCATTTTTGTATGGAAACGAGCCACAAATAAATATACTTATCTATTGAAAGTAGTACACGTGTTTATCGTAAATATTACTATGCTTTTAGAGTTTAGGCATTCCTTGCTCATACTTGTGTAGTTTCAACAACAGTAGAATTGGCTGAACTGTTGCAACTTGATATTTCTATACATAAACCAAACATGTTAAAACTAACTTTGGATATGGCTTTGCTTTTGGTTGTGGATGCATTCTTTTTGGTTTTCGATCTCTCAAGAGCAACCAGAAAAAGCATGCATTACGCATACGTTGCTCCCAGATCTCAACAATCTGATTTGACCCCTGTAATGTTCAACAACATCATAATTTAGGATAATCGTGCACTTATAGTGGTGCAACAAGAGAAAGACGGTTACTGAGGGTGGAATCAGAACACAGTCTTTGATTTTGTAAAGAAGAGTTTGTGGTAGGTATTGACAAAGATAGAAAACGAGGAGGGTTAGCTATTTTGAGGAGGAAAAAAAAAAAGAGGGGATGTGTTTAGTAAAAAAGGGATGTGAATAGTAATGCCCAAAATATTCTCTATTTGGCTTTTTGGGAGCACTTATCCTTCCACTAGGCAATCAGGGAAACAGTTTATATTTTATAATCCCCTGCTTGTCAACTGAAATTACAAATCACACCAGGAAGTACTCCAAAACCAGCCCATACACATCATCCCACTTACACATATTCAAGCTGAACTTTTAACATCTCTCAACTGCGAGCAGAGATGTTAATTATGGCCAGCTGGCACAAATATGTTAATCTAATCAAGATTACAACCAAGAACTTTAGTGGAGACACCAGCTAGTAAGCCATAGCATATCTGCTTCTAAACGGAAGCACGCCCTTCTACCCGGGTCTAATCTTAAAATCCCTAATTATTGGACTCTTAAAGAGTGCAAGAAACAGCTATCCCAATTAGAGGCAAGAGTTTCCCACATCACTTGGAGAGCATGCAGATAAATGCTTCCCTCTTAAGAAAAATTTAGGGTAAGTTACAGTTTAACCCAACGTTGTTAGACTTGAATGCTTTCCTCTTTTGTTAATTTAGGGAAAATATTTTCCTATTTTTCATTTGGCAAAAGCTAATCAGTGCCTAAGGGTATTTGTTAATTGTTATTGTTTTTTAAATAAATAATGCAAATCTCACCAATGCATCAACAATCTCTTCAACTGTGTCGTGGCTGAAGCATTTATCTAGAACTTCAAGCCTGAAAGGAATAAAGTTGAAGCACTATCATATACTGCGAGTCAAAATATAAAAGAAGTAACCAAAGAGAACATTCTGTCAACTTATTGTTCATCATACTATTTTCTTATCTTCTTTCACGATTACTAATAATGGTCATTTTTAAAGGGGCTTCTTTGTTTTGATTTGAAGATGGCATAGATGGAAAGGTGAGCTGTTCGAGATACTGAACTTTTTAACTCTTGCCTTTCTCTTTCATAGCTTTTCGTTTTTTGTATTGTTTTTTCATATAGAGAATGAGAGACAAGACGGTGAAACCTTTGTAGTACACTATTGCTGCCCGGGTGCACAAGATCACCATACTGTTCTAAAGTGGTTTCTATGACAGATGGGTCGTCGGTAACCAATTTCCCAAGCTGTTCTTCAATTAGTGGAAGCCTCTATAGGAAAAAACAAACGAAGGTTTTGAATGCATATAGCAAGAATAGTTTATTACAATTGAAATAATGAAAAAAGAAATAGGGTTTAGCAAAACTAAACTGCAAGTAGTGAATAGTGTGTAGCAAGCCCACAGCCAACCATCTCTACTCCATTGAGCTTTTCCCCTGTCAGAGCCAAGTACTCTCCTGCATACAACAACAACCAATGAAACAAAGAAAGACTAACAGGAATTCATCAATTATATCTTCAATTGGTAACTAGTTTTTAACAGTTAACACCATGAATTTCTCATCAATCAATTATGTTAAAAATAAGAGGATCAACCTATTAAGCAAATCCTTCATCATTCAGTTATATATTGTCAATATTGTCAATACTTGATGTGATAAATAAGGCTGGATAACAGCATTGGTGCATAACATTTGATATCGATGGAAGTAATAATAACAGTTAAGAAAATGAAAGTTTATATCATTGCTATTTAGGATTCCAACAATTCTATGAACTTGTAAAATGTGTGCAAGAGAAAGAGATGAAAAAGGGAAGACATAAACTAAATTTTGAAGATGGACCCGTTTATTGCACAACCATTCCAACCTATGTTAAGTAGAAAACTAGATTCCACCATAACTAATATCAACCTTAAGCCGCCCCTGATTATAGCCAAATATTGTATAGAAAAAATAAGTATAATAACAGAGATGAAAATTAGAACAAGGGCAAACAAAGCAATAAAAGAAACTGGGAATGTAGCAAGACTTTTCAATCCCTTTGCATAACGGAGATGACTGTAAACAAACTTATCTAGCCCTATATAGCTCCAAAGAAAGGTGCCTGCCTAGAAATGCAGAAATGTGTTGCACCATTTCTGAACTTGAATTGCCTGTGAACACATTGCCAGATAAGATTGTCCAGAAGAAATCTTTGAAAGTTAAAGGATTGGATAAAATGCTTAAAGAAGGAATCCAGAAGAATTCAGATTCCAAACTCTTTTTCAAGACTTGCAGAGAAGTCATAGTCTTGTTAAAAGGAATTGTAACCCAGCTCAATATCAATGAAATTTCTATTAAGTAATAATCCCAGTTTAAATGAACCGATCACTACCGCTGATCGCCATCAATAGCCTCACAATGCCAAAACTATCTTTCTATGATGAAGTAAAAGGTATAAAACGTAAATCTCTATATAAACAATGAAAATATGGAATTACATCTTTTAGTCGATCCCGATTGTACCAATAAGACTCTTCCATGAACAAAATCAATCAAAGTGGAGCTTCTCTTCGACAAGAGAATCACAATTTGTTTTACAATAACGCATTCTAATTTCTAATAACTTGGCCATATAAAATTGTAAAAAACTTGCAACCTCCTCCCTCTTTAAGTGCATAGACACCAGTACAATATTAAATATCTTCAAGACTATAACTGTTAAAATGAGTTATACAGAACCTCAACTTTAACTTAAAGCAGAAGATGGAGGCATGCATATCGCATACACATAATATTACCTATGTGACCAGGTAGACGTGAAAGGTAAAAAGATGCTGCAGCATCAGGATGAAATCCAATAAGAACTTCAGGGGTCGCAAAAACCTGTAAAAAAGATGATAAGTTATAGCTAAGTCAGCATATGCAACCAAGATTTATACAATGCATATCTCTGCCAAAATGAAGACAATCTAGTTAAACTAGGAGAGGATAGAATTCTAACTTAGACATACAACTTGTTACTTATTTGCCACTCCAAATTCCAATTTACAAATTTTTTGTTCCACCACTTTCAATTTATAATTTGATATAATACTAGAACTAATGCCACCACTCAAATATGGTGCAGAAAGGAGAAATCATCTACATATTGAAATAGACGCAAAACTTGTAAGATCAAAACAAATACATGATGCTTTTCCCAATAATGCAATTACGCAAACAAATATTTTGACATGTGATGTACAATTATGATTGGATAAGCTACCACTATCAGCATTTGCTTAGTAATAAACAATATAATCCAAAGTCCTAGATTGGAAAGACAAAGTGAGTGTTATCGTATAAGTTTCCATATTACTAAAGGTAATGATGTATTGCCACAATTAAAGGGCCACTAACATAATCTTGAATCATAAAACATAAGTCATAAGTTACAGATAAGAATCCATCGAGCAACGGAAAATACATAAATAATGAGGAAGATGAGGTTTGTATATTACATACAGTTTTGTCTGTTGCAACTCGGAATGTCCCAGGGATTGAAATTCCTGCCCCACCACCCATGGTAATGCCATTCAGAAGAGCTACCTGCACAGATAACAATTGAGTCTGATAAAATGAGCAGAAATAATAATAATTGAGAATGATGGAAATAGTATACTCACATGCGGCTTGAAATATGTACCAATGAGGTATATAAAAGTATATATTGTTCTAAAAAATTGTTTGCAGGCATCCGTATTCCCTGCAGAAAGTTAAAAGAAGTGTATGAAAATGATGTAGCAGATTTAAAATAGCAAAAAACTATATTGGTAGAAAATGACCTTGTTTTATAAAACGGTAAAGTGCGACAATATCTCCACCAGCTGCGAATGCCCGACCACTTCCCTTGAGCATGACGAAGCCGATATCAGGGTCATCCTCCCAACTTGTATAACGTTGATGTAGTCTAGTAGCCTGAAAAATGAAAATTGAATTGAATTGAATTGTTGAAGTAAGTTTTAGAGAAATGAGTTAAAATTGAAAGTAACCATTTGGGTATTGATGGCGTTGAGAGAGGAAGGTCGATTGAGAAGAGCGAGTCTTGAGTAACCATTTCCTTCAACTAAAACCTGTTCAGATTCATCCACGGAGGAGAGAGTAGTAAGCCTTCTTCTTCTACTTTCCTTTTGCATCAACAACCACCAAGCTGACCTTCTTCTACACCATTGCATCATCGTCATCATCGCTTTTACTTACCAACTTCTACTTCTCATTTTTCCCGTTTCTCTCTTCTTTATTTATTTTTGGGTAAATACCTCTTTTTAGTCCCTATAATATGAGCAAATTCTCGTTTTGATTCCTCTTAAAACAAAATTTAGATTCTGTCACTATCATTTAAGATTCTTCTACTATTAATCCCTCACTTAAATTAGTCAACAGAATCTGCTGACTGTGTTATTATTTTATTTTTCCTTTTTTTTTTTAATTTGATTCAGATGCCACTTGGATAAAATTAATTTTGAGTTTTAAAATTAAATAAAAACTAAAATCTTTAAAATCATTTATCAACGTTTTCCGTCTTCTTCCCATCGTGCTTCTTGTTCTTCATATTCCAGGTTCTTCTTCTTCCTTTCAAACTCAAATTCATACTCAAATTCATGAATCTTCATCATTTTCAACTCAAACTCATTAACATCCAAAAAAACAAATTCTACAATACATATTCTCAAATCTTCATCTTTTTATTCCAAATCAAACAAATCTCAACCCACAATTAATTCTTCTATCAAGAAAATCAAATTATATACAAACTTCAAAACAAAACTCATAATCAGTAATCTCATCATCCATTTTTTCTCCCTCATTTTCTTCGGTGTTGTTTCAACCATTCTCTTGCCCACACAAATCTTCAACTCTAAAACAAAACCCATAACCCAAAAAAAAACTAAACTTTAAACAAAAAAATTGAGAAGACTGAGTTCAAGGATGATGGGTTTTCCAAATCTGGAATTGGGAGAGAAAAAATCGAATTCCAACACCCATCCATCCACTATACATCGCCGCCAAAGTTTCAAAGCAAGCGTAAGATTCAAACTGAAACTCATTCTAACCGTAGCTGAATATTGGTAAACAGATGAGTGAAGATAGAAATCTGCGATATGGATTCGTCTTCCTAATTCAATCACGCATCGCAACATGAATGGAACAAAGAAGAAATGAAAGATATGAAGATGAAGTTTTTATTTTAATTCATTTTTGTTTTTTATTTTAATTCTAGATATTTTATTTTAATTCTAAAATTTGTTTAAATAAATGTATATCAAAATAAAAGCCACATGGAAAAAAAATAATGATAGAAGTAATTTTTTTTAACAAGAAAGTAAATTTTTTGTTATTTTCTGATTTTTAACATTTAAATAAATGGTTTATAAAATAAATATCCAAGTGGCCTCTAATTCTAGTTAAAAAAATTGAAAAATAATAATAATTACACAGTCAGCTTGGACACGTCAGCAGATTCTATTGACAAGTTTAAGTGAGGGACCAAAAGTAAAAGAATCTTACATGACAGAGACAAAATCTAAACTTTACAATGACCAAAACCGAAATTCGCTAATATTCCAGAGACCGTATTAACCCTTTTTTATTTATTTAATTACTACTCTAGTATTTACAAACTTTATTAATTACTATTGATATAGTTTTTTTTTTTCAAACAACCTACTAGTTAAGGTCATTATTTATTTAATCGTTAAATTAAAAATGTCAACAATGTTGGAATAAGGGTCACTTTTCAACCATTTCTTCTATCAAAAGTTTTATTTTTATTTAATCGTTAAAAAAGATAAATTGCATCATCAATCAATGCTTCATGTGACTTTGAGTCTCTTTAATTTAATAGTCTTGTTACCATGCATGCAAGAAGAAGCGTAGTACAGTTTGGAGTTTTGTGGGTTAGGCCGATTGCCTTCAACCACAAGGTTTCTGAATTTCATCTCCTTTCCAACAATCAGGTTTTAGTTGAAGACTAGATAGTTTTATGTTCCCTCCTCCTAAACTAGAGTGTACAACACAAAACTAACCACCTTCTAAAATAACAAATCGATTAGAAAAAATATATCAGACCCAAACTAATTCATCTTCATTTGATGATTTATTAGTGATATACACACTTTATTAATAATAATATACTTTAAAGGCACGAGTTAGCCAATGTTTTCTCCTCAATGAGCTCTTGAGCTGTTTTATCCATCTTTTCCCTTGAGAATTCATCAATCTTCAGCCCTGACAAAGTATCATAACATAAAATTGTTGTGATTACTCATTTCTTCATCAAGGTTAACATTTGCTAGAACTAATGTTCAATGTAGTATATAAGAAGATAAAACAATGTACCTTGTACAATATTCCATTCTCCTTTGTCACATGTAACAGGAAAAGAGTAAATGAGGCCAGGTTGGATACCATAAGATCCATCACAATACACTCCCATTGATACCCATGTTCCCTGAAATAGATATCATACAAATACAATAATATGTAAATAAAGCATAAGTGATGAAATTTTACATGAGACAAATTAAGAAAAACGAACCTTAGGTGTACCTAGAACCCAATCACGAATATGATCACAAGCAGCACTTGCTGCTGATAATGCACTAGACAGCTTCCTTGCTTTGATAATGGCACCCCCACGCTGCTGAACAGTTGTGATGAACTCGCTGTTTAGCCTAACACAAGACAAAAATACGCTTAATTTCCTAGTGGAACAAATTGCTTTGCATGTGCTTGGAATATTTAGTTTATGCGCACACATACACAAACAATGTTGATTAAATGATTATGTATTTAGTTTGTTTGGCAACCTGTTCAAGATCAATAATCAAGGTTTTTGATGTATCAACGACAACAATATGACTGCAATTGAGGTCGCATGCATTAACAGCATTTGAGTTCAATAATCCACGATATCTAGTATCGCGGCTCGATCATTACCACGGCCGTGATTTAAACTCCCTATTCTAGGAATAGTAGTTTACTGAAAAGGTGATGGAGATGATTTCTCAACAATCTTGCTAAAAGATCTATAAATGAACAAATAATCTGACTACATTTAAGAAGAAGAAGAAAAAACATTCTTTAGGTATTTAGAATTACTTGCCACAAAAGTCAGTAAGTTATATAATCTATCATCCAGTAAGAAATAAAAGAATCACAATGATCCAAAATATTAACATGAACCTAAACCTGTCAATGACATAATGCAGCAATTAAATTCAATCAAATTATGTATATACTATTTGAAAAATCAAAGATAGTCAGATTGAGAAGGTTTGAAACTGAGGTACCAATTATCATCAGCAACTAATTCTCTGACATGCTTCTGGCCATTACTTGTTGCCACGGTTGTGTGGTTGACGTCTGGATATTGAGTTGAGGAGTGATTTCCCCAAATGATAACATTTTTCACATCACTAACATGAACATTTAGCTTCTCTGAGATTTGGCCTAATGCTCTATTATGATCAAGTCTAGTTAGACATGTTATATTTTTCTCAGGGATTGATGGAGCAAATTCTTTCAATATTAGAGCATTTGTGTTTGCTGGATTGGCAATCACTAGCACCTGCATTCAGAAAAACCAAATTGGTAAGACTGTTATAACTATTTGGTAAGACTGAACTGTTAATGGCTCGTCTCAAACCAAATTGGTATGATGTTTCGACGCTTTACAGAAAACCAAATTGTGCCTTTACAAACCTAACTGATGTTTTAAGAACCTAACTATACTATAAAGAGGGTGAGAAAGTGTTTCTAACTTTACAATCTGCAGCAGCATGCTCCTCCAAAGCTGAAGCTTGAGCCTTGTAAATTGAAACATTCTTAGACATTACATCTTTTCTTTCCATTCCTTCCTTCCGTGGGAATCCACCAACCATAACAGCAATGTTTACATCCTTGCAAGCTTCAACAACATCCGTAGTAGCAACAACACCTATATTACATTTTTATATGCACAAATACTATTATAAGATATATCTATATATTCATAAAGAAAACCATGATGGAATATGATTAATTGTGCTTTGTTCAACATTAACTTAAAAAAACATGCCTCTAAGAAGTGGCAAAGCAGCATCAATTAGCTCCATCTTCACCCCTTTAAGTGCCTCCAATGCTGGTTCAATATCAAGCATATGCAAAATTACAGGTTGATTTGGGCCTAACATCATCCCTCTTGCAATCATTGGAACAAGTGCATAACCAATTTGTCCTGTTTTTTAATCAAATCAAAATCAAAATTTAAGTGTAATGCTTCAAACAAATTTTAATAAAATACATGCACACATGATTAATTAAGAAATTGTAATAATTTGCTATATTGATTTTTTTTTGGGAAGAATGGATTGGAGCAACGTGTGTTGAATATCAAATGGATCGTGGCAACCAGACAACTTTGCTACTTACAATTTACCCTAGTGATTTTTAAATTTATGTTTATAAAGGCAACTTCTTTATTTGCAATGTAATATGGAACAAAAATATGTGACTGGTAATATAGAACATAACATTTCATAAGGTTAGCCAAAAATTCAACTAAGAACATAAAAAATGTATCAAATAAATGTAACATGCCTGCAGCACCAGTGACCAATACCGTGACCGGTTCTTTCTCAACTTTGAGAAGACCACTCATGTATCTAATGATCTTGCAAAACAAAAAAGTACAAAATAAAACAAGAACAATTTTCTGAAGGACCGTATGGTCCATAATATCAAAACCAAACATTTCCATGTTCACTCTTTGTTGGGATCCTAAGGAAACAATCTACTTCACCATATCTTTTTATATAACAGGTTTGAACATCAATTTGAAATTAAAGAATCCATGCACATTACTCTTGAGCAAGGCAATCATCATATACCAGAACCATCCCCGCAAGAAATGCAAGTATAAGAGAATAACACGTTCCTTAACAACAAAGAAAAGAATTTATTTTATTTTTTTTGAATTTTATCATCGAATAATTAAACATACAAATGAAATATAAAATCAATATTAGGAAAGAAAAAGTTTTTTTTTACCCCCTGTGATCTTTAAGGGTCTATAAAATTACACGGTACACCTTATTACTTTCATAAGGGAAATAGAAATTTCATTGAACATCCATTTGCAGCATATCAAATCACAAAAACAAAGAGGTGTCATTCATTTAAAATAAACAAATACTCTATATAACCCGGTCCAAAAAGTTTAAGTCACATAAAATATATTAGTTTGGTGTCACATAAAATTTAAGAATAATGTGATAATTGTGTCCAAATTGTGAAATGGTCATATATTATAAAGGATTTTTTTTTTTGTGGACATATTAGAATGGATGTTGGTCACTTCTCAATGTAATTTGACGAAAAAAATAGGTTGGTGTACCGATATATATTTTCTAAAAATATGTATTTTAGAGGAAATTAATCTCTTAGGCAGTTTACAAAAAAATATATATATATATGTTTGGCTAACACAAAGCAATGTTTACTCTCAACCAGATATAAAAATAAGCTCAAAAATACAACAAGAATAACTCTTGAAGAGAAAATATACAAACAAAGTTCTTGTTTTTAATGCCTTTTTAAAATGTGCTATTTTTTATTGATATCAAAGGCTTCTAAGTATTTTCCAATTCGTCAACTTCAACTTTTAGGAAAAAGTATTTTTTATATAGTTATATAAAAATGTTGACTAAACTATAATATAACTATGTACAATAACAGTTTCTTTTGACTAAACTATAATATAACTATTAATTTCAAAGTACATCGAACTCATTCTACCTCTTTCAATTTAGTTATAATGGAAATTTTTTTCTTTTATCAGATATTCTCATCTATAATGACTTTCTTTTTGTGAAATCCGCCAATTTTGATGGTTAATGCAATTTTATTATCAGCAAAAAAAAAGCCTCATTTTAAAATTCGATTTAGGCTTTAAACATATTGGATCGGTGTTAAGGAGATAATGATTGTTCTATACGTCTCTTAGATTTCTCAACCACTTAAATAAGCCGCTTGGAGGTTACAATTATATGAAAAAAAATATCAATGAAAAGCTATTATGATTGATAAATCGGAAAACTTTTGAGTAAAACTTAAAGGTGTATAGAGCAATTCTCGAAGAAAATTGATGGTAATATATGGAAAATGTACATAAAAGATTTTGTTGGACTTGGACCGTTAGAAAGGGATCGCAATTCATAAGCAAGGGAATTCTGATTTCACAAACATGTTTCACGAAAAGCAAGCTGTGTTTAAGGAAAGGTGGGAGTGAAAATGGTGTTGGAATAATTCCAACACTCATGTGATTGAAAGACTAGTCACCACCAATCAAGCGATTGATGTTTTAACTGGTAATTGATATTTCCTATTATGTCAAAATGATTGTGGGTATTTGGGAATGGCCAGCAAAGAGAGATACAAAGGAGAGGAAAAAGTGAAACATGTGATGAATCAGAAAAGCAAATAAAAACAAAATCGCCTGCAAAATATTATAATGTAATAATACTACTAGCTCATTATAAATTTTAAAAAGTAACTTAATTCAGAGTATTAAGCTTGAGATATTCTTTTTGTCAAAAAAAAGCTTGAGATATTCTTGTATGATCACAAGACCAAATCTATTTATCCTTGAGAATTGGGGGTTAACGAAAAAAAATTATAGTGTTTAAACATATTCACACAATGAGGTACTACTTGTAATAATTAAAAAAGAAATTGATTTAACATTTTTAAATGAAAAAAAAAAAAAGTGTGTGTCTAAGTACTATAGATTTAACTATCTCTTTATATTAATGATTTATCTTTTTCCTTTTTTCAAATTAATCATTAATTTATACCATTAAACCATTTTTTATTAGTTCACTTGTATCATAAATTTATATACATTATCATCATACATACCATAAAAAATGTTTAATCATTTGAGAGAGGAGCTCCACCTTCTCTTTAGGTTCTCTTTCTTCTTTACTCGCATAAAATGTTTGGTTTTGGGACTTTTTTTTTCTTCCAGAAATCACTCATATGTATTTTTTATATTCTTTTAATTTAAATAAGTGATTTTTTCATCGAACAGATTTTGTTTTACGATAGTTGTGATTTCGTCATCTTTGGAAATGTATTGAGGGGGCCATTGAGATATTGAGGGACCTAAATACAAATGTTCCAACCACTAAAGCCTTAGTTTGAGGCCTACCATTGAGAACAGACTTTTTTTTTCCTAAAAAGGAAAACAAAAAAAACACATCATAGACCTCCATTGTTAACCCTCGATGACTAACATTTTAGAAGCAACACTTGCTTGATCACAACTCCAAATATAATGATTCATGTACACATGTAAGTGAAAAAGGGTGAAAGAATAATAAAATAATTAACTCTTCTTAAAAAAAATAATGAAATCATTAACTCATGCATTTCATGTGTCTGACTCCAAATCTTTTTTATTTAGGTTTATAATCTAGGAAGTGTTGCTCACATTTTAGACTCCTCAATGTTCTCTTTTACGAAAATTCCATAAAGATTACAATAATTTGGACACAATATTTAAGCAAGTACACACCAAAATATGACGCTCAAATGGTTATGATCACTTAAGACTTCCTCCTCTTTTACACCTCTAAGAAATTTTTACTTTTACTCATGTGCTTTTTCCCCGTAAAACAGATATAAAAGAAAAAGAGGAGCTGCTCAATCTCACTCAGAACATAGTTGTTGGCAGCACATGTTGGCTTTTCGGTCGAATTTTGACTATTTATAAACAACTCTTTTCCTCAACCTGTGTTTAGTTTTACATTGGGCTGACATATCATTAAGTTTCAGCCCAACCCATTTTCTCTTTAAAGAGTTTCTTTTTCTACCCTTGTATTTCTAAAAAG
>Ga0099826_10001563_pt1 | contig 13904 bp, 9 predicted proteins | sample Mtrugardesep15_FD_76830 | JGI IMG/M metagenome (GOLD analysis project Ga0099826, IMG submission 76830) | Root nodule microbial communities of legume samples collected from California, USA - M. trunc garden sep15 | ecosystem: Host-associated > Plants > Roots > Nodule | place: USA: California... | reverse complement strand
TATGGTGTAAAGGAATTCAATTCCACTGTTGTTTGTTTCCTTGTCTTGTTTTTGTTTCTTTGTAAACCACTGATATAATAATATAAAATGAATAAAGACTTGGAAATGGAACGTGCATTGACTACTTCAAACTTCATGCTCACGGCAATTGTAACAAAAACCAAAAGGCAAATATTCTACATCTATGACTATGATTCTATGAAAATCCTCGTTGGTTATTTTTAAATACTTTTTTTTATCAGTTTCTCGAAGAAAAGATGTTAGAATTCAATTAACTTGAACAGTTTGAAATTAAAATAAATAAACATTTCAATTTGGTAGGGCACATTTAGTATTAAGCAAAATATAGGTCAATGATTGATTATTATTCATATATGTCAAGGGAAAAATTTATCAAATTCAAGATGATTAGTGTTTGGATGAGATGATTTGAGTCTTTTAAAGTTTGAACCCAGTCTTGATTATACAGTTAAAACTTTGAAACATCATGTACTAGACTCAGAAAAAACGATTCTCCAATTTCCTTTCTCCAGTTACTCATGAATCCTCATTGCTTTTTATTTTTATTTTTACTGGTGACATTCCACGTCTTTCTCCTCCAAACCCCCTTCCCAAATAAACCGTTAAACGTCAAAAACTCACTTACTCTGATATCCTTTAATCAGCAATCAAATATAAATCAAGTAAACATTGAATGCAATAAGGTTCGGAATACAACAACATAATCTTTTAGCAGCAGCAACATAGTGAGGCTAAAAATAATAACCATCAAATGTCCAGTCGACCATTTATTATTTATAACAATCACTACACGCTTGAAGATTACATTTCTTATTAGAAACCAAAAAAAAGAAAGATTACATCTGTAATTAGGATATTGGTGGGTTGGGGCACAAAGTGACCCTGCAAAAGATTCTTAGGATACACTGGATATTTTTAAGATCTTAAAATTCATGCTCAACTTGTTCTCCAATTTTGCAAAAAAAATTGTTCTACATCTTTCAAGAGTTTAACCATAAAAATCAAGATTTCTTCACTATAATATAACAAGTTATCAGTGTCACGTCTACAAACGCCACCTTCTAGCAAAACTGTCGGTTCCTAGGTTTGCTTTAGAAACTGAGCATCTTCGAAAATATTAAGGCTCCAATGAATCTAAATAAGATCAACTGTATATGGTATAGATTGTCACATGCTTTACCCTGCAAGAGGAAAATAATACAGATTAAGAGTTAATGTCGTTAATATTCATTGAACGTCAAGATCACTACTAATCATGAGAAGGGGAGGATACAAAGCATTACATTATCGTTTGTCGGTATTAAATAAAATTTATGCTCATAATGTTTATGGCCAAGGTACAAATAAGGGAATGACTAAAGTACAAATAAGGGTTTGCTGTTTTAGAAGGCAAAAACTAGAACGAAGATTACTTCATAATGGTTAGGAACCACAAAAATACTGGGCCAGTGAAAGTGTAGAGTCACTTATTTACACTCCGCCCCACAAATTTTATCAACTTCAATTTTATAAGAATGATTCATAAATCCTATGTGTTTTTCCACTAACCAAGCAACTTTTCAACAAACCAAACAAAATAGTGAAAAATTATCTTTCAACCTACTCAGTTTTCTACTTGCCCAACTTCATACCTACTCACTATTTATCTCCACATACAAACACACCCTAAATGTCAATCACTACACAATTTATTAATGCACATTTTACAAAATCAGGAAGAAAAAAAAATAAAATCCAATAATATTATATCAAGAAAAAATGAGACATGGAGACGAATGCATGCCACTGATTAGAATGAGGGATCCTATTCTACTTCTTTATGTACCGTTCTTGATGAAAAAAAATGATGATTTGGGTCTAGATGGATTACCTCACCTTACTATAAGTTTATGGGGACTCGCAAACCATCACGAGAAAGCTGCACCGGAATTCCTTCCCTAAGCACATTCATAGAAGAGTCAACTCTATCATTTTCTAAAATACTTAACATACCAGAGGAGTACAATGATAAATATTACATCTACATGATCATGCTACTATCAGATTGTTGGGTCAATTATTACTAAATGTATTAGCGACAGTCAATATTTAACTTATTTACAAATGGATACCTTCTGGACCACTCTTTCAAAAACTCATTGTCCTTGTGGTGATCAAACTCATGAGTCATTCCAATCAAAAGGGTTTGCTTTGGACACAAGCTCTTCACAATTTCAAGAGTCTGTAAAATGACCAATTAATAATATTTTACCTCCAGTGAGATAGTGTAACATTCAATTTGCAAAATTGAAAACAAACCTGTGGAAAACAAAGATGAACATTATGCGATCCAGTCTGTAGTGACACAAAAAAGAGAGAAACTATTAGATAACTATATCCGATTAGTTAATTAGTTTAAATGGTTGGTTATAGAATCATAGATGATAGGATATATAAACAATAGGGAGAGAAATAAAAATAGAAGCTTGTTTTTGGTTTAGGGAATAAGAGCCAGGGTTCCTCGAACATCTGGAACCAGAAGGTTAGAGTCCTCTGCAATATCCTTGTCTCTTGCTCCACATTTATGATCTTGTATTCCCTTGATATTTATATACAGGTCCAAAGGCAGATATCTTCTATCAACGGACACAATTTCCTTTCTATATTCCATTACACATTTATGACCAAATTCACTATATTCCATTACGCATTTATGATAATGGTTAATACTCCAATAATTAATTGGGTTCTATTAGAATCATTTATCAATGAGAAAGTAAGGAAATAAGAAAACTAAAACACAGAATTCACTATATTTTCATTTTATATTTTTCCAATTTTCAAAGGTTTGCACTAGACACAATCAAAATAACTCTCTGATATTCCACTAAACAAAATAACACATAGTTGAATCAAATCTAGCTGTAAGAAACACCAGGGAAGTAAGAAGCAGTTTATGACAGAGCAAGTAAGCAAAATCCCCTCCTTAAGAGAGAGTGAGATTAAGTAAGAATCTGAGAAGAACAACTTACCAGAAATAAAGCATGCTGAGAACCTGAGCCTATATAATGAATATCTAAATATTTGTGGACAATAGATTATCTAAATATTTGCATTTTATGCCCAAAAACAATTGACAACAGAACTACTGACCCTATATAATGAATCCAATATTAGAAGATCCAACTGTCCAGCTCCACTTTTCGAAATGACTGTAAAAAGGAAATTTATTGCTAAATGTTAGATATAAAAAATCATAAATCAAATGAGGATATGTAAGAAAGCCCCCTAAATGATGAAACAAATAGATAAGTTATGTCATAGCACACTCGTAGTCCATTTTTGGGAGATGGAACTGAAGAAATGCATATTTCCAAGCATGAAGGTATTTCAAATCATACCATATTCTGTACTCGCGGGAATCCGTGAAACATCAGATATATAAGCCACCCTACTTTTCTCACCAAAAAGAAATCCCAAACAGATGTAATCCTCTCCATGCATTACCTACATCCACAAAAAACAGTAAAGTCCTCGTATAAAAGGAGTAAAGCATTCTTAATATAAGGAAAAAGATAGTGCAATTAACTGGTAAAGGAGTGAATTTCAATCCTGATGCAAAAAATGGCTGATTGCAGTCATCAGTGATAATGTTCCAGGCCATCTGAGCAACCCTTCGTATTTCTTGTCCTTCCTTGCGTTGTTTCTGAACCAAATATGGAAACTTCTCTTCTATGCTGTTGCAAAGTTTTAAAACATGGATTCAACTACTTGAGAGCATAGGATAGCCCATACAATCAAAGAAAAGGTGCATCATAATTCATGCTGAGATAGGAGTCACATTGTAATCTATGGGTTAAGGGATCAACACATATGCTCAAAATATGACTGGTCTCCTAGTATTGTTCTGCTAAATTTGATTTTTGGACAAGTTTTGGTTTGGCTTTTGTTTTTACTGGTTTCAATTAGTTATTGTTACTGGTTGTGCTTACTGCTTTAGATTTGGGACTTGGTATTGAATTTTTCTAGTATGGCTTATACTCTTTCAATTAACGAACTTTTCATTTGGCCTATAAAAAAAAATTCACATTCTAATCAAAACAATTTAACCAAAGATACAAGCATCTGAGTTCAGTGATTGGAAGTGCACACGGCACAGTGGTTTCATCTCAATGATTCATACAGTTGCAATACTGCACATAATTATCCTGGGATATCAACAAAATTATATTATCTATAGCAAAGAATAAAAAATATAGAGCAACATTGATCAATAAGGTACCTTTTAACCGATTGACTATCACAGTAAGTGATTCAACTTGCTGAACTTTATTGTTAAAGATACATATTGGGGTAATTAACCACAAAGAACTTCAACAAAAATCCATGTGCTTATCTATATCTTCCATGAGCATTTATCTAGGGTGCAAATGATCTATACCAGAACTTTTAGTTTAAGTAAGTGAAATAACTAATATTAACGATAATGGTTCTGTTACTATTTCTGAGACTATTTGATAGTTAGGTTACTTTATAATGTCTTAGATCTTAAAATTTGTTTATGTAGGCTTCCAAAATAGAGGGAAGTTGCCTGTAATTTAACTATTTAAGACAATTAAATATCAAAACACACAACGGTCACCAGAGGTACCTATCCATTGAATGCTGACTCAGGTAGATGGGGGTGGGATCAATATCATTTGTTGGACTAAAAGGCTGCACGGCTCGTATATCATCCAATCCAAGGACTGCATCAGCATGTTCATGAGTCAAAATAATCTGCAACGCAACCAAAGAACTAGTTTTTTATTCTCAAAGACTGAAAATTTCTGGTCAATTCAAATTTCAAGGAACATGCCATATACAAAAGGAAGAAAAACTAGGCTAAAAACAAATTGTAGTCAATCCATGTTCTTGAATATCATGTCAGTAGCAATACGATTCTTAATGACTTGCGATTCATTTTTATGCTGTTTTTCATAAAATGAATTTCTTCCCAGGAGCTGGGAGGATGTAAGAATTTTTATGTACAGAACAGAACAGCGCCATAGAATCAGATTACAAAATGAACCAATGGCAACTACAAATTCTAAGGGGCTCTGCTCTGGTTATTGACATTCTCATTTCTCACAGCATGTAATATAGCTTCAATTTCTGATTATGTTAATTAGTGGTGGACTGGTGGTACAATTTATTGCTTTGTCTACTCACCTCACCAGTTTTATTACCAACACAGAAATGACAACATTACTAAGTTTTTCCTTAAGAAATATTTTGATAAGATAGCCATGGCCCTTTTCTTTCTCTGCATGGCATACCCTAGATACCTTTACCAGCATACATCTGAAATGAAATATCCCTTAAAAATCCAATGCTCTGCGATAGGCCAACTCTTATGAAGCATCTTTCCTATATTATATAACTAAACTTTATAGACATGACATGATATGACCCTGGATTTCCTCCTTCCCGTTAATAATCCTTCTTCCTTCATCTTTTGACTTGTTGGACTCATTTGAAGACTTTGTCCTAATAATAATGTTGTATATTTTGACAGATCCTAATAGTCATTTATCTATGTTTATGAAAAGTTGCGTGTGGGACTCACATTTCAAAAGGAGAGAGTGCTTATACAAGCCTTCTCTCTCACTTCTCTCCAATTAGGCATAGACAGGGGTGAATGCAAAGAATCCAAATCCTACTTTCTATTTACCCTCTACCGGGTATAGCTATTAAGCATCACTTCTTAATAGGCTAAAAAAACTCATCGCAGATGATCTAATCATATTGTTAAACAGAAGTAGTAGTAAAATAAATCTTATTTCAAAGGGGATCATTCAAAAGGAAATCTTGACACAAATTTTGGAGGTCATGGATTCAAATGAGTTTGGTTCGCATGATTTATATCTCTCATAAACAGAGTAAAGCCAGACTCGATTCTCAAATAGTTGAATGAATCAACCACATTGATTTAACTAATATTTACATTTTGCATATCAATATGCATCAATCGCTAAATCAAGCTTCAATACAATAATGCAGTTCAATCTACAATGAAAATTCAACACAAACATTGACAGAATTAACTCACAGAATCGATTCTTGGAATCCGATGATGAACAAACCATCGAAGCACAGTCTCCCTAAACGTCTTCCCAACATCAATCAATATATAATTATGATTACCACCGCTTCCACAATAATCAATCAACATCGAAGTATTACACCTACAAATCCACAAAATGAACATCACATAAAAAAATCGATGAATCGCGATCAACAATGTCAAAAGCGCGTTGGAAATTGAAAGAGAGTACCTGTAATTAGGGTTTTTCTCCGGCGGGATCGATAATGACTGAGCGCAAACGGAACAAGGAGGATCAGAGGGATTGATGAGACACAGTACATTGGGAACCATGCTTGAACAGCCGGTTCCGAGAAAGATCAACGCCGATTCGGGGGGAGGAGTTCCGTCGTCGGTGCCGTTGGATGTGGCCATGGCGTCGCCGTAGATCCAGAAGAGAGGAGAGAGAAAGAAGAGAGAGAAGAAAATGAGATTTTAAAGAAGTAGGAAGGTGGAAAATTTATTTTATATTTTTATTATATACGTAGAAGATTCGAACCCGCCAAAATCAACGGTTTTTTCGTGATTATGCATCAAATAAATACTTTACCTTTTAATTCTTGTTTTATTTTTGAGTGTGGTTCGTACTCCAGACGTTGTCCCCGTAAATTGAAGTAAGATTACGAGAACTCTTAATTCTTGTTTATTATGGATGTGAAGATCCGATTTGATGCGATAATTTTCTTCCGATCCAATTTAGTAAAGAGAAAATACAAATATTAGACACTAGACTGAAATTCAAAGCAAACAGTCAAGAACATAAATGATATTTGTCTCGTTAAAACTTTGAGGAGGAAAATTCAATAAGATAAAACTTTGTTGAAGTAAATAAGAGTGTAGATCATACAAAGTTGAACCCTTTGCAAAAGTAATGTTCTAGCTTCTGATGCTCAGATTTGTGCTGGAGGATGCGGGTTGTCTGAAACAACATCTCATCTATCTTTATATTGTAATTTTTTTGGTTTGGTTTGGAATCACATTTTGCAATGGCTTGGTGTAGTCGCGATTTTACCTATTGAGGCAGCAAGTCATTTTTATCAATTCAGTTTTTTAGGTGGCGCTGCGAAATCGCGGCAATCGATTTTATAGGTTATATGGTTTGCAACTGTGTGGGAAATATGGAAAGAACGAAACAATAGAATTTTCAATGCAAAAGAATGCTCCATTTTACAGGTTGTGGACAAGATTAAGTCGGTAACTTACAAGTGGTTGAGGGTGAAAATTACCTCTCTTGCTTTTAATTACCACGGTTGGTGGCTTAATCCGTTCACCATTATATGCATTGGCTAAGATTTGGTGACTGTAGTTGAGGTTTTATGGATACCGGCAATAGCCTTGTAATTACTGTAATTATTGTCTTTACCTTGTATTAACTTGGGTGTTTCTTCTTTGGCGCATCTTGCGCTCGGAAGGCCCCTCTTTGTTGTATATAATTTATTTTAACTTCTAAAAAAAGTAATCAAGGAAGCCTTAACCTATTAAGCTTAAGTAAATCTGAAACACAAGAATAAATAGAATCCGACAAACCAAAATTAATATTCTTGAGCTTAAAGGAAGCAATCTTATTGGCACACCGATTGGCTTATTAGTTAACTGAAAATAACTATAATAATAATAACAATAATAATAAGATTAGTTAGTATTTTGAAGAGAAAACAACATAAGCTTATTATTTACAAATTTAGAGAACATCGGAGAAGAAACCCTAATTAGGAAAAAAAATTGAAAATTGAGATTTGCAAAATAGTTAACGAAGAATTGTAGAAAGTTGATGAAATAACTAGCTTAATTAACAGAAGTAAACTTAAAAGATTATAACGGAACAAAAAATAGGTATATGACCAAAAAGTGAAACCACAAAATAACATTTGAAGATGTATATACATTAAACTCTCTTTTTTAAGAATAATATTTCCATTTAGCTTATTATTTAACTTAGTATTTTGAAGATGTATATCCATTTCTTTTCTTTCAAAAAAAAATCAATTTTTGTTTCTCACTTAAAATTAAAACTCTAACTCCAATTTATAACATGAGAAATCTCGTGACAAGGTAATAATCAATAAAATGAATAAGTAATATTAAAAAGCTATAACTAGGAGATAAAGTTTGAGAATCATGCATTACATTTCAACCCAGGGTCGGACTTTAGGGAATGCAAGGTGTTCAACCAAACCGAGCCTCTAAATGTTATGAGCCTCAAAAAATAAATTTAAGTTTAATACCCACATCCTACTTAAATAAAAAATATATATATGCTACTTCATTTTCTTTCTTCGGCACACGTTTGAGTTTTTCTAAACTCTAATTTTCTTTCCTGGACATAAATTTGGTGTTATCAAACCACCTCCCAATTTGTATAATCACTTAATCAATCATTTTAAAAAGCTATTTCATTGAAAGAATCACCTAAATCATTTCTTTTTTGCATAAATCATTCATTTTCACCTTTCCCACAACGGAGGAGTGACAAATCCAAACGACACTATTAGATAAATTTCACCTCTCTTTCACTTAATTTTTTTTATTTCCTTTCATGTTTAGAATTTCTTCTGATTCAGATTTTTTAATGAAATTTAGCTACACAACAAAATTGCATTTTAATTTTACTGCGGGGTCTATTTTAAATAGAGAGTCGAGCCTCCTATTTCATAGGAACGACCCTGTTTCAACCACAAAACTTGATATGAATTTTAACAAGAATTTTTTTTCTCTCTATTTGGAGATAAAGTCGATATGGTAGCTATCTTGGAAATCTTGAATCCAAGATGTGAAATCATGATGGAGGAATGGATCTCAAGTTTTCGAGGGTTGTGTGAATTTGCTTTCAATGTGTATGCTGAATCGGTTGCTACTATATTTCATGAGAGAAAGTCTAAGTTGGTCATAAACACAAATTCAAATCATTTAGGTACATACTCAATAATACACATTAACCAATGTTTTTAATAATAATAATAATAATAATAATAATAATAATAATAAATTGATTTTTTTCTCTTTTTACATATTTTTATTTGTTTGTGTGCCTAAGCCAATAATATTTATGGTTGTGACCATACAAGAATTACTCCTTTCATGTAATGAATTTAGGTTTGAAAAGTAGGTGGGTATACCCTTCTCTTTAGTATACTCTGTCCATGTATTGTGAGATAGGAGAAACTGCACTCACCCTTTGTGTAAACATTTATGAACATAAAACATTAACTTAACAAAAAAAAAATATAAAGGACTAATTAAAAAATAAATTAAATTAAAGAAGCAAAAGTTAGATTTTGCTTTATTGATAAGAGCTCACGGTCCATCATTATTACATTTGAAATATGGATCTCCTTGTTGCTATGTTTAGAAAGATTCACGTAACACTTTGTTGTTGTAAATACACACAAAAACCAATCTGCAATGTTGCTATCTATATATGGAATGTGCCAAGCCAAGTGGTACATATTCATTAGCAACTTAGCATATATGATTATTTTTGGTTATTCCTACAAAGCCCTCCTAGATATCCACCTACTAAACATGGCAAAACATTCTTCAGGTCGGAATTCTGGAGCTGTGTGTCCTCCACCCTGAAAATTTGATCAATCATTGATAGAGTAAATAAATCGGTAATGATTCTTAATGCATGATTTATATATAATATAATATGATTATATGAGAATCCATTTCATTAATACTCTTAAGACAACCAAACAACAAATTGTGCCGGTAAACTATTTTAGACAACAAAATTTATCATCTTAAATACATCGTTCATTGACCTAAAATTTTATGTATTAATTTCAAAAGAGATAAAAACTGGAACAACAGCCAAAAATTGATTATTGTTAAATTTTTAGGCAAACTTAGTAGTTATAAATCTTCAATTGACTAATCAAGTGAAATGTGTTTGTAAATTATAGTTGTAGCAATGAGGTACAAGTGACTTGCCTTCACAGTTGCAAATGTCATCCGATTGGAGTAAGTCCTTGTGTATCTATACTTGTACAAAATTAAAAACAAATAATAAGTTTTTTTATAGACGAAATGATACTTATTATTGAAAATTTATATATGTTGAATGAGTCGGGGTTAAAACCCAGATCATAATATTCAATCTAACAATTTTAGCATTTTTGTTAGTTGAGTTAAAACTTTTAAACAAACAAATATTAATTTAACTTAGCCATAAGTCGAGAATGGTTATTATATCGGAAATTCTACCTGTACATTGAAAAATTAAATAAATGTCTCGATACAATTGTTTTTTAATCAATCAAAAAAATTTTTAAGGAATTTTCTGAACCAAATTGTAAACTCTTGCTTTAAGAAACACCATTTCATAAATTAAAGAAAAATATTTTCTTGTCTATAAGCCTTATGCTAGTATTTTATAACAACTCATTCAATTGTTGGTTTGAAAACCAATTGTACCGAAACACATTGATTTTGTAAATATAGAAAGGAGAATGCTAATGACATTGGTTAAACAACTAAAACAAGTAAAGTTGTTTGTAAAAAGTGATGTAATTATTACTTAATCAAAAGTAAAAACTAATGTTTTTAAGATAAAATATATATTATTCATGTAGAAATATTTTTTTAATAAAATATTCTATTATTATACTCCATATATAATTAACTATTGTTATGTGAATACCCTGCAACTTGGCCGTCTGTATGCCACTGCCTCCAATCATCAACAATGGAGTAATTTAAAGCTCTTATCCATGCTTGTGTATCCAAAAATGGAATGGATATATCATGATCACCACTGTTAAAAATATATAAAATTTATTTGCCATTAGAAGTTGAGATTAATTTGTATGTTGTGATAATGTAAAACTTTTATAACACATCAAATTTTATATCTATAAGAAAATGAAAATATGATGTAATTTAATTTAATTATGAACATAAAGAGTATTGACCTGTAGATTAGTGAACGGTAGCCTTTATCACTAAGATTTACATGATAATCAAAGCTGTTAGATATATCTCCTGTATAAGGTATTTCATCGGAACAACGATTCCATTTTCCAATGCTTCCCTGCAACACATGCAACCAAACTATTATCGTATAAAAGGGCAAAATAGAGATCATTCAACTCCCAAACCGTGCACCGTGTTGTTATTTTTTTTTCTTCTTATTTTGAATTTTCGTTTAACAAAAGATATATGTAACTTTCATGTATCCTCTTGAAGCTTTGTTTGTGAGTTTGGAGGGGAAGACTTGAAAAAAAATGAACGAGCAAGTGAAAGAAACAATGAAAATGGGAGGTGAGAGTTTTAGGGTTAACTTTTTTTCATAATACAAAACTTTACTAATTTGGAAAACTCGAAAATTGTATTAAATGAGGGTTTAGGAGGGTTTGTATGAATTTTTCAAATTTAATCTATGTTCTTATAATATTTTTAGAATAAAAAATGTAGTAATCATATACATTAATTTATCATTCTCTAAAAAACTTCTCTTTTGAAAAATTTGAAAGATCTCTCCATATTTCCTCATATTTTCCACCCCTCAAAGTCTTCTATTCCCCTTCCCTCCAAACTCTCAAACAAAGCCTAAAAGAAATGTAACTTTCATATATCCTCTATGGTTTACGCCATTGTGCTCAGTTGACGTTGGAGAAGCTTTGGGGCTATACCATGCAATTCGGTGGATACATGAACTTCAACTCACAAATGTTGATTTTGAGGTTGACTCGAAAAAATAACTGATTATTTTAATAGAGGTAGGGGAGATATCAACGAGTTTGGTTCCATTATATATAATAGTGTCCAATTATGTAAGTCCTATTTAACAAACTCTCATGTTGAGTTTATTAGGAGGCAAACAAATGCGGTTGCCCATGAATTAACTAAGGCAGCCGCATCTAGTCCTAAATTTCGTATTTTTTATAAGATTCCAACATGTATTACTGATTTAATATTTAGTGAAATGATATAAGTTACTTTTCCTAAGAAAAAAAAATCCTCTAAAAAAATATAACTTCATATACAATGTGTCTATTAGGGGTGTTGAAAACTGAATCAACCCAATAGAAAAATCGTAAATCGAACAAAACCAAATTAAAATCACAAAAAATTGCATTTAGTTTTGATGTATTCAGATCATATGTATACATAAACAACATACCTCGTGTATATGCAGAGCTTTGCGAACATTATCATTGTTGGCCCAATAATCAGAAAGTAAATATGGGTAATTCTAACAACCAAGGAAACAAACATCAAGTTAACAAAATGTTTCGAGGTTATATGTATATGAGTGTATCAAATAAGAACTCTTGCCTATTGTTAGAAATGCAAACTGTTAATTATAATCGTTGGATTACGATTAAGGCTGAGATAATTATATTCATTAAACTAATCATGTGACCTTGTGATACTCTTACACCAAAACGATCAAACTCAAACACCTTGACAGCAAGAAAGACCGTCATGCGCGATTTCCTTCTGCCACATCATCGTTCTTGTAACGTTTGGATAACAGGATGACTAACTTGAAAACGTTTACAAACTTAAAAGACTTATGTATGACCAAAATAACTTAAAAGATTAATACGTTACAAACCTCAAACTTAAATGACTTATGTGTGACCAAAATAACTTAAAGACCAATTTATTACAAACCTCAAACTTGAAACACCCTTGGTGTAATTTAGATTTTTTTTATCATAAAGTCAAAATTCGCGAACTTCATGAGATGATAAACCAAAGTGATAACAAAGAAAAACATGTTTTTAATCTTGTCAAACTCCATGAGATTACCATGAACCCTTTGCATCTTGCTGCAAAATATTGTCATCCAAAAACTATTTTTATACTTAACATGTGAAGAAAACATGAGTTTTAAAATTCTTTCATTCCTTTATGCATCAAACATATATTTAATTAAAATATATTTTCTTCCCTCTTTTGATTTAAATATATATTTAATTAAAATAACTTTGATCTTGTTGTCTCCCCTTCATTAAAATTTCTCTCATCCTTTCCAACGAATCAAAGAGATCCATAGAAGAATGACTCAAAACCCCCACGATGGAGATAGCGATGAGGCATTGAAAGTAAGCATGTCAACAAAACCCATACATACGGTTACCCACTCAAACCAAATCCAATTTGACGAATTTTCCCCATTTTAATTGGGTTTGGGTATGGGTATAGCTTTTCCTCGATTTCAAAACACGGGTATGGGACGGGTAACAGGTATATAGGTACCCACCCCGAACCCATACTTAAACCCAACCCAAATGTAAAAAATAACTTTATGTTGATTTGTCATGTTATTTTGTTTGATAATTTTCATGTTAATAAAAACTATCATTGGTACGTATTGTTGGATAATGTGTTACAACGTTGTTCTTGGGGATGCAAAAAAACTTATATTTTTTAATAAAAAAATTATTCAATGCGGGGACGGGGATGAGGCGGGGATACCCGAACCTGTCGGAGACGGAGATGAGATTCAATTTCTCATCCCCGTTGGGTATGGATAGGGTAAAGGGTAAATATTTGAGAATCGGGTATGGGGACGAGGAAGGTAAAACCCGTCCCCACCCCGCCCCATTGCCATGCCTAATTGGAAGTCATATATACCCTTATTTTTTTAAGAGTAAATTACACTCCCCTCCCCTCAAAGATACTTGAATTACACTCCCCTCCCCTTTTATGTTAAAATATACATTCCCCTCCCCTCTTATTCAAAACATATTAGAAAAAAATTCATTCCCCTCCCCTAAGAAAAGCTTGAATTACATTCCCCTCCCCTCTTATATTAAAATCTACACTT
>Ga0099826_10001562_pt1 | contig 13905 bp, 9 predicted proteins | sample Mtrugardesep15_FD_76830 | JGI IMG/M metagenome (GOLD analysis project Ga0099826, IMG submission 76830) | Root nodule microbial communities of legume samples collected from California, USA - M. trunc garden sep15 | ecosystem: Host-associated > Plants > Roots > Nodule | place: USA: California... | reverse complement strand
GTAGAGGATTAAGACTTCAAAACACAAGATGGAAATATAAAGATGGTTAAATTACACTTTTTTGCGTTATTTTTAGGTTATTCTTTTGTCCCTTGATCAAGTTTTTTTCGTTTTATTTTGATTCCTTAAATTATAAATGTTATACACTTTTGTCCCTTAAATTTTTTCGTTCCACTTTGGTTCCTTAATTTACAAATGTTAAGACAATTATGTCATTTCTATCGGTTTTCATTTATGTCCTCCTTATTATGTCTTTGTTAGCAAGTAAAATTAACACGTAGTTGAAGAAAGTAAACGAGGCCTTATATGTACAATTAGCCTTCCCTAAAACTTGTAGTTGAAGAGATCTTGAGTTGTTGAATTTTTTCAACAAAAAAGAAAATTATGTGTATATTGCTCATGACAAGTGTTAAGGGGTTTGGTTTGGTAGATAACTTGTGTGTGAAGATAAAATACCAAAAAGATTTGATTTCACTACTCTCTTGTTTACACTTTTAGGTTCACTGAGTTAGATCTTTTGACTCCTGCTTCAAGGAAAGGACTTCCTCTTACTCTAGTCATATGTAGAATGACACTACAAGATATATTAGTCAATGCAGTTGGTTCTAATATACTTAAAAACAAATCTAAAGTTGTGGATTTTATTCAGGAACCAAGCAAGGTTTGAGTTTCTCCAAACAACTTACTTCAGAATGATTAATAGATTTGTATTCTAATTTTGATTTATTTTTCATTTACCAAAAGGTTATGGTGGTCCTTGAGAATGGACAGCACTATGATGGTGATATTTTAGTAGGGGCTGATGGAATATGGTCAGAAGTAAAATATACCATCCTTTTCTTTGTTTTATTTAGGTTTAAATGCATTTTGGTACATATATTTTCGCTGATTCACAATTTTTGTCCGTTTATTTCTAGATTTAAAAATATCGTCTCTCAATTTTTAAAAGATTTATCCATCACTAAATTTGAAGCTTATTTATTTGAATAATGAATTTGTAGATTTCCTAAAAAATATGCATTTCCACATCACTCATTGACTTATCGATTCATTATTCGATATGCCACATTGACAAAAATAAAGTAAAAAATTCAATGAATAGGAAAATTTCCGAAAGTGAAAAATCAGTGAAATGTTTTTTTTTTTCGTATTTAAAAATAGGGGACAAAAATCTTGAATCAACAAAATAGACCAAAATGCCTTTAAACCTTTTATTTACAAATGTATTCCTTTTAATACTTGCTTATGGTATTCTATCTCTTTTTGTTTATTTATTTAGGTACGTTCAAAACTCTTTGGCTGGCAAGAAGCTAGGTACTCAGGTGTCACATGTTATAGTGGATTAACAAACTATGTGCCCCCATATATCAATACTATTGGGTATGTACTTCAATTTGTATTAACATTTTTAGAAAAATAATTAAAGATTTCTATTTTTTTTTTGTTGAATAAATTAAAGATTTCTATTGTGAATAAAGAACGCTCATTGTCATTGAATTATGTAACATGGAAAAGATGGAGAAAGAAATCAAGTCATTTATTTGATCAACAAGGTTATAACTTATAATACTTTGTCAACAAATCAACAATCCTAAAAATATTAGTTTGAAAAAGAAAAAAAAAATTGGATTCTAGTATCCTCACAATCGCGATTTTGACCGTCAGATCAAGCTCAGATGATTCAAGTCATGACTTTGTATTTTGACTTTGATCTTCTAAAGTCAGAGCGAGAGTCTTTTGATCTTGATCCAACAGTCCAAATTGTGCGGGTGCCGGTTGTGTCAAACACATTTTGGATTCACGACAAATGGCCTTTGCCTCGAGAAAAGATTGATAAAAAAATGTTAAAAAGTTTTTCTTATTTGATGTTTAAACTTGAAGGTATAGGGTGTTCTTGGGCTTGAACCAGTACTTTGTTGCTTCAGATGTTGGTTATGGGAAGATGCAATGGTATGCTTTTCACGGGGAACCTCCTTCATGCAGCCCTTTCCCAGAAGGTATATTTACTTTGTCAATCTATGTCGCACCGACACTTCAAATTAAAAGAAGGTTTAAGTGTTTGACACATGTTCATGTCCGACACGATCCTGACACGTGTGGTTATATATAATCGCTTCCATTTTCTCAAACTATTACTAGTGTCTACATGCCGTGTCTGGTGTACGTTGCTTATAAACTTGATGGTAATTGAAACAAATAGATTTGTATAAGCTACTGCAGGTAAGAAGAAAAGACTTATGGATCTATTTGGAAACTGGTGCAATGAAGTGAAAACACTCATATCAGAAACACCAGAGAGTATGATTCTGCAGAGGGATATATATGATAGAGACATTATCAACACTTGGGGAATTGGGAGAGTTACTTTATTAGGTGATGCAGCACATCCAATGCAACCAAATCTTGGTCTAGGGGGATGTATGGCAATTGAGGTATTCTATTTATAATTTTCAACTGTAAAAATAAAATGAGGTCTTATGATTCACGATATGAATCTCAAATTGATAACTATGATGAAGATATACTTAAAATCGTTATGCAGTCATGATTTCATTTTCGCCAACTTAGCTCGTTTAAAGTATGTCGAAACAAAACAAGCAAAGGAATCAAATGTGTTGCATAGAGCAATTTTAAACAACTGGGACTCTGGAAGAGAAATGTATATAGGTTATTTTCTTATGTCCCTTTAATTTCTTTTGTTGCAATTCCATTTGCAGGACTGTTACCAATTAATACTTGAACTAGACAAGGTTGGAAGTGGTTTTGAGGAGTCTGAAGTTACCTCTGCTTTAAGAAGGTATCTTTTTGTTTTGATTTCAATTTTTTGTGCGCGCGCTATTATGCCATCTTCGGAGAAAATGACTCTGCCTTGAAAAGAATTTGTGTCTCGATTATTTGATGTGCGTTTGGAATAACTTTTTTGTGTCTCGATTATTTGATGTGTTTGGAATAACTTTTTACCGATTATTTGAGTTTACTTTATGACATATGACATAAGAATTTGTGGAAGCACTACTATTTTATTTTTTAATAGGTGAATGATAGTTGTTAGTAACTACAATTTGAACCTTGAATTTGCATCAAACTCTATGGGATGTCTCAATTCATTTACTTGAAAATAGCTTATGATATGTCTACAAACTATTTTGAGCTTATTTCAAAGGAATAGGATATTAGGTTAACTCATGATAAATGAGTATCCAATAAGTTATTAGGACAATTTACCAACGTATATAGAAATAATTTAATCACAACTATTGTTTGATTGTATTTTATTTTTTTGAGGGAATTTATTGTTTGATTGTAGAAGTGACTTATTCATAAATATTTATATGATAAATACTTATCCAATAAGTCCTTAATGTGTTTACTCAATCTGCTAAAAAAAAAGATCAACTCTTGCAAAAATCACATTGTTGAAATTTTCTTGCTTTATCTCTTGTTATAGATATGAGAAGAAAAGAATCCCAAGAGTTAGGGTATTACACACAGCTAGCAGGATGGCATCAAAAATGCTAGTCAACTATAGACCTTACATTGAATTTCAACTTTGGCCTCTTTCAGTATGTTCTTTCCAACTTAAATAGTTTCAAAATCATTGCCTTAAATAATTTTTTTAACACTTCACACTTTTTTTTCTTTTGTAGAAGCTAACAGATATGCAAATAAAGCACCCTGGCATTCATGTAGCTAGAGCTCTTTTGAAGTTCACTCTTCCACAATTTGTTAATTGGATGATTTCTGGCCATGGGTAAGAGATGGATTTCATAACTACTATTATCTTTAGGCGGGTTCTACGGTGAGCCACATTGATTGGTGGTCTACGCTGGACTAGTACTTATCGTTGGCATGATTTGAAAGTAGAAATATACGGTCTTCGTCGTCCTTAAGGCTGAAACAAGTATCTCGGCTCGACAAAAACAAAATAAAGGACATTTTCCTTTATTTTTACTGAACTGTCATTGGTTAAGTTATTGTTTCAGTCGTAACGACCAGAACTGCCGTAAACGTATAATTTTGGCAGGTGAAATAAGCTGTGGTTAGATATTCAAACCATTTTCAAGTAACATTCAAGGGTAGACCACATCTCAAATTGGTCGACCATAAAATTTGTCTATTTTATGTCCCAATTAGGTAGAATTTTTATTCAATCGTTTTACTATGTCTCACCTTTTTTTTTTATTTTTTTATTTTTTTTATTTTTATGTTTTGGATACTACTTATTAATATTGGACTGTTTGTGTCATTTGTAGGTTGTGGTGAACATAAATACGTAACACCTTGAAAATAAAAGGCTTACCAATTTTAGTATTACGTTATTCTTGTTAGAATAATTTTTATTTGGGATATGGTGTTTTTATTTCCTGAAATGCACGAATTTATACATATGTTGCACGATATTTTCTTTTAAGTTTTACAAGTCATGAAAGATAATGTGAAATTTCATTCATACACTCATACAATATCATGGGATAATGTTTTCGATGCTTTTAAAATTGATGATCGTCAATTATACTTATTTATACAATATCATGGTCTTATATGACATTTTAGATTGGAAAATATTTGATAAACACTCATACACATCCAACTTTCACTTTGAGAGAAAAACTTAGAGAGAGAAATGTCATAGATGTAATATATTGATGATGTGGTGGGAAGAGAGATAGAGATTAAATGGAGATGTTGAAGAGTGTATCGGTACAAGGTATGAAATTTAGTAGCATTAGAAAAATGTTACCAATCTAGTAGCCAACCTCGATATAGTTATTGCTACACTTTGTCTTATTCTTAAAGGAGACAGAGTGCAGAGGAAAGAACACAAGGTGACAATCTATATGTGAAGGGGGGGCCAAGATCGTGGGAGGAAGGAACAAGAGTAGCGCAGATTCTGGAAAATGAGGTCTAAATTCATGAACACAAAAACATCAAAGTGCTTTAGTTGCAAATAGACCAGGCATTGGAGGAAAGACTGTCCAAACAAAATGCAAGACTCATCCAATTCTATAAATGTGGGGTCCAAGTTGATGATTCTAGCAGCGTAAGAGATATGTAGGTCGATATGATGATAATTATAAGAATCTTGGGGGTGGGGGTCGAATAGATTCCCTCTTTAAAACTTTGCTCGGAATCGTGGTTTGAAAAGCTTTTTGCATATTCACTTGACTATTGGAAATAGATACAATTACATAAGGATAAACTAAATAAACAATACGATACTATACTAAGGGTTATGCTAACAAGTGCCCTTAAGGTTTAGGGTACTTATTAAGGATTTAGAAAAGGAGATAATTTATAAAATTTATGTAAAAAAGTTTCTTTTTAAAGTTTTAATGTGTTGAATATATAACTTTAAAAAAAAAAGTTTCTTCTTTGACTTCTAAACAAGTGCATCAAGGATATTTATTAGCATTTCCCTTATACTAATTCAATGTTGAACAAGAGATTCATAATTGAATTATTATACATCAATCAAACTTAAAACACAAATCAATTATAAATCCAAATCTCAAATCAACCTAAACTTAAACAATTAATAAGAAAACCACAAGATTTGATCTATGATGAAATTATATACAAGTTAATTTCTAATATGAGAAGTGATGGAATTATCAAATTAGTTCACAAAATTTTCCTAAAAAAGTTAGGTTTAAAAACATTCAATCACTTAGCATATATAGTAATTAACCTAATAAACCATTATCATATATCAAGTTGTAAATTGAAGAAATTAAAGATAAAGGAAGAAAGAACACCAACGTTTATAGTGGTTCCCTCAATTCTCCTCGCTATGGGGTACAACCACTCTTTGATTTCACTATTATGTTGTTGAAATTATAGAGTTAATTACAAAGATTCCTTCAATTTACAAATCCAACCGATCTTAATTCTTCTATGCTAAGTGACGAATCCAAAACCTCCAATCTTTAAATCTTCTTTAAATTGGATCTTCTAAAGTCTTCGAATCTCAAGCTTCCAACCGATCCTTCCATCTTGTTGTCCAAGAAATAATCTTTTTTATGAACCTTACTTCAATTCCATTCAACCCTGATGCCTTGAGAAACAATCCCCACAATTACCTTTGGTGGTGAAAAATAACTACTTTTGCTTTCGATATTTGATATCCTATCAAGATCCTTGAGAGAAATCTATTCTTACAATATCTTATACCACCCTATAAAGCTAGATCTCAAATCCTACAAGTGATCCTTGAAAAAGTGTATAATCTAGAGTTTTTAGAGAGAGAGAGAGTTTAAAATTTATTCAATGATGCAAAATTGAGTAGAGGGCAGAGGCAAGTATATATAGATGAGACAGATATGAACAAGTTTTGCCTAAAAATAAACTGAAAACGCGAATTTGATAGGATTTTAATGATTCGAATTAGTAGTACAAATATGAATTATGGGTTACGATGAAGATTGATTTGATACCAATGAACAATGATTCAAATCATTGATCCCAAAATGAAGTTACACATTGATCTCACTACCAAGGGAGCTATCACACAACACCTGTGAAAATTATACGAATAAGGGTTACACATTGTAGGCCATATTGTTTGGCTGATAGGAAATAGTTACACTATAAATACTATGTTCATACTTTGTAATAGACACATCCATTCAATCAAACAAGCTTATTTTTGCAAATTTATCTCTTTATCTTTCTGCTTTTATTAATGCATTTCCTAGTGTAGCTTAAATCCAAAAACAAACATACATAACGCTATGTTGGAGTTAGGGAACCCATAATGGAGGACATAGTCCCCCCCCTCCTCCAAACGTAATCACTTGAATAAAAAGGAATCACAATTAAGGAAACTCGCTCGACCTCGACTAACTTTATATTCCATTAAAAGTTGGTTTCACCTTTTCTAGGCACCTCGATTCAAATTAAATCGATCTGGAGTTGGAGTATAACCATTGACAAAAGAAAACTTGTTGGCAGCCAATTCATGTTGCATAAAGCGACTTTGTGCAAGATAGTTTATATGTTAAGCTTAGGAGTAACAATAATTGAATTAGGTCTTTTGTATGAGTGAATGTAGAGGATGGAACTAGAGTCAGGTTGTCGTTGAATGTTCATAACAAGTACTTGGCACAAAGACATGATGAATGTGTAGAGATACAAAGATTGTTCGTGAAAAAAATCAATCAAATAGAGAATGATTAAAGAAATAACAAAAATCTTAAAAATATGCAAGATTGAAAACCAGAAAATGATGAAGATTCATCTAAAACAAATTCACCAAACTTGATGAAGAACATGAACGAAAAAGGGATGACGAAAATAAAGTATAGAATCTTGAACAAATAAAGAACAAACCAACAAATAAGCTTTTACTGCAAAATCTATGAAGGGGATGAGGTTGAACGAAGACGATGAAGCTCAATGAAGAAAATGAAGGTCAATCACAACAAAAAAAGTGAGTAATCGAACAGCGGTTAGGATCGTAACTAACTTTCTCTTTTGAGAAAGGAGAGAAAATATGATATGATATTATGAAAGGAACAAATTAAAATGAATGAAAGTGAATTCTTTTCATTAACGAAAATAGTGCTTACACCACATATTTATATACAAATGAAATCTACACACAAACTAAGGTGTACTAGCTAGTATTGGATACAAAGAATTAGTAGTCATATGGTATAGCTTAAGGTTGCAAGTAACCATGTGTATAATTAGGTGTAGAACTATAATAATTAAGAATATTCTAACCAATGCTGACTCAATCTACCTAGAGTTAAGCTAGCTAGTTAATTAGAATATGTTTTTTCAAATAATAATAGTTAATTAGAATCTGTTATAAAGTTGACTTATACATATAACATTTTAAAATATGTTTATGTTTTTTCGGATCAAAAGAGGTCTATGATACTTTATTCGAAACCTAAGCTATAGCCAAGAGAATATACATTATTGATTAAAAAAAACTACATCGTATAACTACAAGTGCACGATATTTAATTGTAAGAGATATATTTTTTTAACTGATTATGCCTGGTACAACTCGAGCTAGATAAAACAACAAGAAATGATAAATCATTTTCTTAAAATATTTAACACCGTTTCATTTTTAACATAATTAAACATATAATCTCTTATTAAATTGAAAAAGATATCTTAACACTTCACATCCAAATACTATTAGATATAATCATATAAAAGACAAATTCATCGAACACATTCTATTTACTACTTTTGTCGTATATTTGAATCTGAATATTAGATTATCATTCCTATGCATTTTAGCTTTCCTTTTTGTTTTACTTTTCTGTTATTACTTCTATCTATGATTCATCAATAAACACTGCAAAATTTTCCATCAACTTATTCTCTACGTTATTTATTTTTTTGATGGATCGAGTAACTTTTTTCTCTTCAAATTTAAGTAAAAAGTAATTTTAATTATTATATGTTAGTCATATATAATAGAGTATTTTTTTGGAAAAATAAAAATATAATTGAGTACTTATCACACATAAGAATATTACAATACTCATTATAAATTATGTGTGTACACAATACTCTACATAAGAATATTATAATACTTTACAGTAATTGAGTACTTATCACAACTTATTGGACATACATACATACATACATACGTAACCACATGCAATGTATTAAAGAAAACCAAAATCAAACCTTCTTACCTACCCATGAAAAAAACCAAAGACTTGAACATTATAAATTTATTCATAGATGATTATTACACAAAATACAAATTCAAGCATATCTATGAACTGATATGTACCAAATCAAGTTTTCAAATTTTGACGCTGCATTAGTTAACCATATCCATGAACTCAGGATCATTTCCCATTGCCTCCAAAATTTTGTAAGGAAGACACACTTGAAGGTCAATGCTACCTTCTTCTATTCCAGCAAAGGCACAAACCATTCCATTTGTTTTATTTCCACTTAGAACTGCCACAGGCTTTCCCCATCCGAAATCATTACCATAAACATCAAACCATGGAGAACTGCTAATGGCCAAAAAATTCTTAGTGCTCAAGCTATCAAGCCTAATAAAGTTTGGATTTCTCAACCATGACTCATAATCATTCTTTAATTTCTCATTAGAGTGCAAAGCAATTACCTTATTCATCAACAAAGCAGCTTTACCAATCCCCCCTTCCTCTAACAACTCCCCAACTTTCATTTTAAACCCGCAACCTATAATCGCGTTTCCAAAATAATCTTCTGGCAATGGTGGAACAAGTCTTGGTCTAACTCCTATAATGAACGTATTGAGAGCGTCTTCTTGTGGATCAAGATGTTTGGAACGGATCACTGAACACCAAAGGTGAGTTAAAAGCGCTTGTAGGGAAGATATTTTTTTGGTATCAATCCCTGCATTGACTTTCGATTTCAGTTGCATGATTTTCTTCTTTGTAAAGTGAAATATCCTCTCTGATAGAAAGAGTTTTTCGTCATGAGATGACGAAAAACTCAACTCATCAGAGTGATTATTTTGTGGCTCTATAGTTAAAGAAAATCGTATGGGCCGTTGAATTCCATTTGGAAACCAACGCTCTAGTATTGGGGGTTTAGAAATTTGATGATGACAACCACGTGACATTTCAGCCCATGAATTGATGAAATGCCACGTGGACTGTCCGTCAGCTACCACATGGTTGAAATTGCAGCCAATGAAGATGCCGTCAACTAACTCCGTGACTTGAACTGCCAACAATGGTTTTGACGCGCCTTCGTAGTTTCTAACTCCGTTGGAAGGAAAAAATGAACGAACAACCGAAGGAACATAGGTGGGTTTTAGGATGTCAGCTACACAAGTATTCTTTGCTGCAGCATGTATAAAGTTTACACCTTCATTGTTGCATGTTACAGAACACGAGACAGTGCTGTCTTCGTGTTCTGTAATTTTGAGACGGCCGCCAAGCGGTTGGAAAAAGGAAAGGGCAGAGGTTAAAGAGTGTCTCAGCCGTTGAATTTGGTCTGATGCTACAGGATGGTGATAAAGAAGGCCTTTTTTGTTGGTTGAATAAAGTAGAAATTGGAGATCCCATGGAGTTAAATCGGTTTTATGATTACTTGATTTCAATGCCTTGATTGTATTGGTGGAGAGTACTTGGAATGCACCCATATTGTTTTAGGTTGTATTACATAGGTTGAGGCTTGGATCAACATATATATATATATAGAGAGAGACTATAGTTGTGCTTGTGGACTTTCAAGATCACAAATAGAGTTTGCATCCCAAACTTTTGAATATAAGACCAATTTTAACATTAGACTAAACTATTAAAGTTTTATTTTTTTACATAATGGGAACAAATTTTGAAGAATGCATTGAGCGACTACATATATTGGTACACATTTGACATTTTTTATGGAGAAATATTTGACACTTGAATTATTAAAATCTTGACATTCTTGTCAAATTAAAAAATTTGACATTTGAATAAGGCAAATGTTATATGAACAACTAAAAAGGTTGTCCACACCGTCTATCACTATGGTTTGCTATACAAAGTTATTTTTTTAATTACGTTGATCTACGTGTCAGGCATAATTGTTTCACATAAAACCTACGGTGTGGAGAAGGTAGTACATATGTGGTTGTCAATATAACACTGCTCTTTGAATAATTCATTGAGCAACGATATATATTGTTTTTTATTTGTTGACAAAACCACATATATGACGGCTAATTTTCATTCACTTAAAATTATTAAGGTGTAAATTAGTAAGTGCGTACCTTTTTATTTGGACAAAAAAAACAATTTATCTTTATTGTTTAAAACTAGAAACTTGCAGGTTAGTTTTATAACTTTTATTAAAAATATTTGTTAATTTGCACTCACTTTACTAATTTACGTCCACTTTATCATAATCATATTATAAACATTAAACAACATAAGTTGGCTCATAAACAAAAAGAAAAAAGAAAACATGCATACAATTATAAATATCCACTTTCCTAATTTACACCCACTTTGATTAAAAAAATTACAATCATATACTTGATTTCATCTTGTCTTCAAATAGTGAAAAATGATTTTTTGGTTCAAATAAAAAGGTGCACATTTGTTAATTTACACCTTAATGTATCAAATGAGAGGAGTGTCTTATTGTGAGAGGAACAAATATAAGCCATCAGCTAAAAAGAAACGACCTAGATTAAATTTATACAGTGCGCATCACTAGAAATTTCGCTCTTCGTCTTCTCTCTCTCAAACCTTCAGGTTTCATGGAGTTACCCTCAGTTCCACACTAATTTGTTGCACCCAAATATGACAATTCCTTGCTCAAATTAAATCAAAAGTTCTTTTGCCGAGTGCTTGTCGACAAAAGCATTAAGAACATATTTAAACCGAAGATTATATTGAATGTGTAAATCATATACAACCAACTAGATTAAGAGTACTACATAAAATTCTAGCTATTTACATTTAACAAATAGACGCGTGGGTTTATGCGAGGGTACATGGAACATAAGCAAAATCCCTTGTTTTCTTCATTCTTCATGTGATTTTCGTCCTTGATATGTGTTTGAGACTTGGGACAAAATTTCCCCAAGTTGTTTTGTCTTGAAATCTTCATTATGCTTGATCTTCTCACTTCCATAACTTTCATGACATGTATTTCTTTGGAGAATTACATGATTTATATATAAGAAAAAGACTCAAAACACATATGTTGTTGTCTGGTTAGAGAAGAAAGTGAATTACAATGACGCAAATTCAAACATTACTTATCACCAAAAAAAAATTCAAACATTACAAAACCTTTTCCTAGATCATGAATAACTCACTCTAAAACATCTAGAAACTCCTCAAATGACAAGATAAAATTCGAAAAGATAAGTAAAACTTGTTAAATGAGGTTGGATCACATCCCAAAAGCTAGCTCAAAGGATGAAGGTACTCAAGCATATTTATACACTAAACAACCCGGGAACCTGAACAATGTGGAACAAATAACAAACAACAAACTACTTCAACACCCACCATTACACCTAGCGTGGACTTGGGTCAAATTTTCACATTGCAATCCTTTACTCGACTCTGATACCATGTTAAATGGGCTTGGATACATCTAAAAACATCTCCCCTACCCACGGCGGTGCTACACCGCACATGGTGGCGATGGGTTAAACCTCTAACATGTTAGAAACCCCATACCAGTGGTTCAAACCGAAAAATGAGAAGCAGAGTACTAGAAATCTAAAAAATATTTTGACATAAAGTATTTGAAAATTAAGTTGCTCAGAACCATCATATTTCTAAATAAATATTTCTGGATCAAAAGAGGCTTTAATATGCAAAAAATTGCACACAACATGTGTGAGGTACGTGGCGTTAGAACAACAAAAGCTATTATTATTATTTTTAAGGACAAAAGCTATTATTTTTATGAGGCACATGGAGCAGATGCCAATTCTTGCTATGCAGGCTTCATGACGCACGAGGCACATGAACCAGATGCAAAATCTCTTGTTTTCTTCATTCTTTATGTGTTTTTCATCCATGATATGAGTTTGGGATTTGTGACAAATAATTCCAAGTTGTTTTGTCTTCAAATCTTCATTATGCTTGATCATCTAACTTCCATAATTTCATGAGATGTCTTACTTTGCTGAATTACATGATTTATTCCAAAAAAAAAAAAAAAAGCAGCTCAAAACACCTATAGAATTGTTGGTTAGGGAAGAACATGAATTACAATATCCCAAATTAAAATGTTATAAAATCTTTTTCCAAACCATGAGTAAGTCACTCTAAATCTTCTAAAAAGTTCTCAAATGACAAGATAAAACTCGAAAACATAAGTACAACTATCATATTATGAGGTGTCATCGCTGCTCACTTGGGCTTGTGCAAAAGCGGGCACTTATTGACGTTGAACTAAGCTTTTGGCCGATCCAAAACATGTACTATTTTCTCGGCTAAGAGTTAGAGGGTAGAGGAAATTGTTAATGCAATCAAAGTCACCTCTTAGAGGTGGCTTCTCGCTAGATAGAAAGTGGAGCCTTGTATGTTTTACGAGTCATCTTCTTAGTTTTAATTTTTAGGGTTTTGTGATTTCTTTTTTCTGTGTCGAGTACGCATTATACTTCTCTCCGATTTGAGGGTCAAATATTATTTGTTCTTCTCGTTAATATGAAAAAGTTATTTTTCTACCTTAAAATAAAACTCTACAAGCATCTATAATATTGCCATATTTCACTACATTGGACAGGTCATCAACTACTCTCCTGCAATCTAGCTCAAATATGTAATTTGTAAGAACAATTGCTAATATCAATTGTGGTGCTTTAATAAAAGAATAATGATATTTATATAACCATTTTATGATAATTTATGGGACAATCTTATTTTCTCTTCTTATTAGACAAAAACAATAAAGAGAAAATAAAAATATAAACACAATTAAAGTATAAGAGAGAAAGTTAATTTTAAAGTTATTAAGAAATTATTGTACAAATATCGTTTTCTTGATGCATTCTTCAAGCTTCACTCGAAAGGTTGATATGACTTAGGTGTTGTTAATGTTTTTAGTTTTTATCGTTCTCTATCTTTATCTTTTATGAATTTTTATTGTTCTCTTATTACAATATTCAACACACAATTTATTTATTTTTTTAGAGGAAATATAATTGACATACGGATTCTATATTCAACTAGACTCTTGACCCGTGCGATGCACGAGTCTTCTCGACTATAATAGAGACCAATAAATAATCTTTAACCCATAAGATTATGGGTCGATTAATAAACGCAAATTAGATTATTAAAGTTACAATATTACAATCAAATGATAATAAAACAAATTATAAAGAAAAAAGATAAAAAGAATACAAAATTATATTGTTGCACGGGTCAATTTTATTTATTACTTTTATAGTTAAACATAAAAAATTAATGCAGT
>Ga0099826_10001560_pt1 | contig 13907 bp, 8 predicted proteins | sample Mtrugardesep15_FD_76830 | JGI IMG/M metagenome (GOLD analysis project Ga0099826, IMG submission 76830) | Root nodule microbial communities of legume samples collected from California, USA - M. trunc garden sep15 | ecosystem: Host-associated > Plants > Roots > Nodule | place: USA: California... | reverse complement strand
GTTTTGTATGCAATAGTTGAAGTAGCTTTCATGAATCATGATGGTGCACAATAAATATCTAAACAAAACTCATTTGATTAAGTGATCTCCTAGAAATTTAATTTTGAGACTTCTTTGCACTGTCATCCATCCATTTATTGCTAAATTCTTCAAGAAGTTTCATTATCACAACCACTTTGAAGGAGGTGTGAGGTTTTTAATGATGAGATAAAACATCATAGGATAACAAAGTTTAAACTCATCTCATAATTCCTCATTCGTTCAGAAAAAGTTTTAAAATTTTAATTCAAGAAGCCCTAGGATTCGTAACAAAAATAGCATGCTTCACAACTTGAATATTTGGTAAATTTTGACTGAAGTTACTTGCAAATTTAGAAAAACTAACAGAAACAAAGATGGGAACTATGTCAAAAGTACCTTATAATAAATTAAAACAGTATTAAAATTTAAAACTGAGAAAATCCTAACTTTTGAAATACGCGAAAGCTGAAAACAAAATGTGTACCTGGGTCTCTTTCCACACAAGGTTGAGATTACTATTTTCTAACGCAATGGAAACTAAATTTCTTTGAGAAAAATTTGTAGGTATGCATCTTAAAGGAAATCCATTCCAACTCAGCCATCTCAGTTTACTTGAAAGACATTCAAAATCTCCACGAAGTTGTACACCAGCAAGTTGAAGCAATCTGAGTTTTTTCATCTTCTCAAAGGCTTTAGTACTAAAACATTTTGTATCAGCACTTGGCAATTTCAATGCCAGTCCCTCAACAGCGTTTGTTCCCTGTGAAACATAATGCACCAAAAAATTAAACATGCATAACTCAAAGATACAAGGATGAAAAAACTAGTGACTAAACCAATTATTTGTTTCTAGAAACCGAGAAGCAGAAGATGATTTAGAACAAAACTATTCTTCAAATCACACATACTAATTTTCAAAGTAATTGCGATAATCAATAATATAATTGAATGTCAACAACTGAGTCATAAGTGTTTGTTTTACTTCCTTAAGCTTTATATATTTCAAATCCAGACTTAAAAAAGGGACATGTAGTTCTTACAGTTTGAGCTGATAATACATCAAGCACATCCTCAGGAAACCACAACCTGCTACGCTCCTCTGGCTCCTTTCTTGGCTTATCACAAATGATTTCTCTTCCCATATCTCGCAGCAAATCATGCATTCCAAGCTTGTTTCTACCATCAACAGTTACAAGGCTTCGGTCAACAAGGACACTTATTCCATTTTCTGGAAAAAGTCCACAGCCATTTAATATTTGTATAACATCATTTCGGTCCATTCCAATAAAAAAACAAGCTATGTCAAGGAATACTGCTTTTTGGAAATCATCGTCTAATCCGTCATAGCTTATTTTTAACTTAGTTTGCACTTTATCATTGGGAATTATTTTGAGTTTCTCTAGTACACACTTCCATTCTGTTATTTGCCTACCAAATAGATAACGTCCAAGGACCTCTAAAGCTAGTGGCAGTCTCCCACAATACTCAACCACCTTACCTGAAATTTCAGAAAAATCTTTTATGGGACTCACTTGCTTGAATGCATGCCAACTAAAAAGCTCTGTTGACTCTGTTTCATCCATTTCTTTCATTGTGTATACTTCATCGACTCTACTCTCTCTAAGTATATGCATGTCTCTGGTTGTGATGATTATTCTACTACCCCGACCAAACCATTTGTAACTACCACACAAAGCATCCAGTTGCTCCAATTCATTCACATCATCAAGAACAAGAAGTATTTTTTTATGGCGGAGTCTATCCGTTAAAATAACTTTTCCAGAATCAATGTTTTGTATCTTGGTTGTCGTTCCTTTGAAGATATCAAACAAAAGTTGTTCTTGTAAATACACTTGTCCCATAGCTTGCTCCCAAACAGCCCTAACATTTGCAAGGAAGCTCCTCCCGTCGAAGTTGCTGCCAATTTCATTATAAATGGCTTTTGCAATGGTTGTTTTACCAATGCCACCCATACCCCACATCCCTATTATTAAAACATTATCATTTGCTGTTTGAAGGTTTAGAAGTTGAATTGCATCTTGTACTCGAGATTTTACTCCCACTGGATTATCAGCAACAAACAAGTATGTCTTGTCAAGTAAACGCGTAACTTTTTCAACAATATCCTTGACATCCTCATTTTCATTCCTAAAAATAAAAATGTGTATATACAGATATAAAGATATAAATATAAAGAGTTAAAGGCCATGCATTGTGGGTGTAAATTTCAATATATACTTAAAGTAGTGGTAGATGTGACGTAATTGTGGACTCTCATTTAAAGCTAACGTACACAAATTTACACCGATGTTGTATATCCTTTAAACTCTAATAAATATAACAAAATGAAGAATTTCTAAGCATTTATTGGGAACAAAAATTACCTGGAATTTAGAACTACAAACCCTGCAATATTAGCCACCTCCCAAAGCACTCCTCTCCAACACAATTCATAACCACGATTAAGAAGATTGTTTGATTTCTTATTCAATAGACTTTGAAACACTTCTCCAAACTTGCCTTTCTGATGACGCACTTCAGAGGGATCTACATCGTAGAACACCGGCAAAACCACCTGCCCTATGGTTCTGCGACACTCCATTATCTTCACCAATTCATCAAGACACCATCTTGATTCTGCATAATTTCTTGAGAAAACAATAACAGCGATTCGAGAATTTTCAATTGCTTGCAGTAGTGATTTAGAAATTTGATCTCCTCTTTGAAGCGAATCGTCGTCCCTGAAAACGTTGATTCCATCATTTTGAAGAGCAGCATAGAGATGTGAAGTGAAGGAAGCCCGAGTATCTTCCCCTCTGAAACTTAAGAACACGTCATACTTTGATTTAAAGACTTCCGGTTCAGGGAGCCTTCTCTTTGATCTTTTTATTCCCTTGTCTGTGTTTTACATATGCTTAGGTGTTAATAATATTTCGTTGATTAAAAAAACAAATATTTATGTTCATCCAAATAATATTGATCAAATATTTAAAGATCAAATATTTGTTCATCACAAAAAAATGGAAAATGATAACAAGTGTCTCAAGACACTAATAAACACTTGGTAAGAAATCTAAAACCGAAGTTTTGTTTTGGAAATAATGCATTCAACGAATTAAAAATATATAAATTATTCCTTAAAAAAAAATGTTATAAGATAAGAGTGTTTGTTAGCCAAACCCAAAGAAAATACCTGAACGAGTCTTCCTTGTCTTGCTTGGAACTGCAAAGTCGAACATCTTAATTAAATTACATTTTTAAAAAAAAATCTTAATTAAACTTCATAAATGTTTAGAAAAGAAAATACCTGAAGAAGTCTTGCTTGGCACTGCAACGTCGGTCATCTGTTGAGCTGACATTAATCTCAAATTACTAAAAAAGGAAAGCAGAGATCAGTTTCAGACCTTAAAGCAGTTTAATTCAGTTGAAAGTTGAAGAAAAGATAGAGAAGAGAAAGGTGATACAACCGACAAAACAAACATCGAGATGCACAAACACAGTCAACAAACCTTTTACTTTTATTAAAAATAATACTCATCTTCTCATAGTACATGACACAGTTGACTCTATTACGCATGTCAGTGCATAATGTTGAGCTTAAAAATCTTAACTAATATATTAGAAAAAATTATAAAAATTTAATATTTTAAAAATACTCATCAAAACAAATTTAACAATATCTTATATAATATTATTTATCTTGCAAATTATTAAACTAGTCATCTGTTGAAAGACCGAGGAAATAATAATTAAATTGTTTCCTTCAAAAGTGGAAACCAAAAACCACTACCATTTTCCGAAACAGTTGCCTTCTCTCTTAAAAATCAGCTTCGTTAGTACTTCCATTTTCCAATTCTCTTCTTTTTATACTCTTTATAGATTTGACTTATTCTCCACGTTGTCTTCACACAACTTAGTTTTTCTCCATAAAATCATTTCTTATTCAAGAAGATGTTCATTGTTTCATTTGATTCATTTAACATCAACATCACTCAACCACAAGAGCAACGATAACGACAATTTTGGTGACAACTTTGTTTTTCTTGATTTTTATTGGTTAAAATTAATAGAAAGGAGATAATAACATAACGTAAGTATAAAAGATAAAGTTGTTAAATAATTGTATCAAAACAAAATGGTCATAGAAATATTATTTCTCCAACCACACCGCTAGAGTTGTCAAAAATGGTCTTGGTAATGGGTCGGCCCATTAACCTATATTTTGGGCCATGTCTAAAAAACTAGCGCAAAAATGCACTCGGGCTTTTTTGGCCCATACAAAAGTGGGGTCAGGGTGGGCATGCCCATCGGCTTTTGGGTCGGCCCATTAGCCAATATTCTATTTGATTTTAGTTAAAAAAACATTATATTTTTTAAAAAAATCATCAACTAATTTAAAATTTATTAATAAAAAAATATTAAATAAATAAACTTAATAAATATGAATGAATTTAGCTTAAAGTTTTAAAATTATAAAGTTTATAAATTATTAATTTGATTTTATTGAAGGAATAATCTAGAGTTTAACTATTATTCAACGTTAATATAAAAATTATTTACATTTTTATGTTCATCCAATCATATTTTTGCAAAAAAATAGTGGTGAGTAACTAATACATAAAAAAGTGATTAAATTTAAGAAACAAAATATAAACGGGTCGAGCCGAACTGGCCTATGGCCCACACAGGCCGGGCCAAACTCTAGAATTTGCAACCCCATTATAAAAATGGGTTGGGTCGGGCTGACCCATTTATATAGTCGGTCTGGGCCGGACCAACCCATTTGACACCTCTACGCACCGCCCTCACAACTGTCTTTCTCTTTAGTGGCAAAGACAACAAAATTTAGGTACGTCACAAAAATAAACTATAACATAAATACTTAAGATTTATGTTTTAAAAAACATTAAACATAGTTAACAATGAAAAAGTTAAGTTACATACATTAAAAATTTAAAATAATCTACGTATTTTGAATTACTTAAAGTATGGGTGTTCAAATCAAAATTGATCCAAAATAAAATTGTAAACTGGTTTAAAAAAATCGAAAACAGCATAAAATCGAATATTTTTAGATACATTTGGATGTTGTTTTGTAAAAATCGTTAGAATTAGATCAGATTTCAAATTAGTTTTTCAAAATCAAACTCAACTGAACTGAACCAAAAAATTAAATATTACTATTTATTTATTCTTTTATTAGTATTTTGAATTATTATGTTGCTTGTTAGTTTTTAATCTTATATATTGCACTAGCTTAATGTATATTATTATAAATATAAGGTTTTTAATCTTATATAGTGCACTAGCTTAATCTATAAAATAAAGTATTGCTCTATAATATTAAAGTGAAGTGGAAATTGAAATATATAATTGTAGGAAACTTACATCGTCCTTCTTCATTTTCCCAAGCAAATCGATGTATTATGTAACTTTGGGCAGTTTCCGACTGCTTTTCATTTTTTTTCTTTGACAGAACTGCTTTTCATATAATTCGTACTTCATTTTAACCACTCAAAATGAATTGAGAAGAACAAGAAATCATCATAACTAACAATACAAAATGAAATTGTTAATCATCGTATATTTTATATATCGATTGATATGAATTGCAAAGTAAGGGTAAATGAAATCCTGAAATTGGTACAAACAGGACACAAGCTAGGGATTTGTTTGTGCTTCTCTCTAATTAAAGACAATATCCTTCCTAATCTCGATTTCTCTGATTTTGAAACTTGTGTCAATTGCCTACAAGGAAAGTTAACTGCCAAATCTAGAAATTCAAAAGGGAATAGATGAAACAATGTCCTACAACTGATTCACACCGATATGTGTGGACCTATAACTCCTGCTACTATGGGTGGACACAAGTATTTTATAACTTTCATTGATGACTTCTTTAGGTTCGGTTGGATAGAACTTCTGCAAGAAAAATCTAGTTCTTTAGATGCATTCAAAAAAATTTAAGCTGCTATTGAGTTAAAAACAGGAAAGAAGATCAAATGTGTGAAATCTGATAGAGGAGGAGAATATCATGGTAGGTATGATGAGACCGGAAGAAATCCAGGACCGTATGCCGGATTTCTTGATGAATGTGGAATTGAGGCTCAATATACTATGCCTGACACTACTCAACAGAATGGAGTTGCAAAGAGACGTAACCGTTCCCTTATGGATATGGTGAGATGCATGATGAGTCATTCTACATTGCCTGATTTTCTTTGGGGAGACGCCTTGAAAACTGCTACTTACATTCTTAATCAAGTTCCAAGTAAGTCTGTATCGAAAACTCCCTATGAGCTTATGGCAGGAAAGAAGCCGAGTTTAAAACATTCTCATGTATGAGGTTGTAAAGCTTAAGTCAAAGATTATAATCCTCAACAGAAAAAGCTTGATATGAAGACTATTAGCGGTTTCTTTATTGGCTACAATATGGGCTCCAAAGGTTGTAGGTTTTATTGTCCTTCCCATTCTACACAGGTTATTGAATCTGACCGAGCGGTTTTTTTTAGCATTATCACTACTCTCTCATTCTAATTCTTATTTTTCTCTATGATGACTTCTTCGTCCAAAACACACTTACACTCTAATACATGTTGCATTCTCTATTATATATGATTAATTTCAATTATTTTGGGTTTTTTTAGTTTAAGGCTATTTCGTAACTGTCAATAGTCAATACCACTCAACTATTCATTTATCTTATCATTATTACATACTCTCTCCGTTCCTATACGTAAATATCATTTCTCTCTAATAAAAGGGTGCTTACATATAGGGACGAAGGGAGTATATATTACACATTTTTCTTATAAAAAGCATATTACATATCATATGTTGAGTCATGCCTCTTATTCAATTGAATTGTGTTACTATTCTTTTCCCCATTTTCGTCAAATAAGATCTATGAACTTCGTTTCCCCTAAGATTGGCTTCATCCAATCATGATTAGTCCTTCATCAATTGATACATTTTTTTTTTCCAGTTTCTTCAATTAAAATACGTTCGTTGAGCAGTACATCTCATTCAATATAATCCTTTTACATTTTTTTTCTTCCAATTTCTTCAAATAAGGTATGCAATGCTATGAACTTCTCTTCCACAAAGATTGGATTCATCCAAACATGGTAGATCATTCATCAACAGCAGCCCATGTGACTTTATCTCGCCCACCAGAATCATTTGATGCATACACATTTAGAAACTAATATTTATAAAGGTCTACTTTTATAATATCATTCCCAATTAGTTTTTCGAAACATAACATAACAATGACATATTTGACTCTATTTATATATTTTCACCCTTGAGATTTTATGAGTGAAGACTTACAATCCTCTACCCGTGCAGTGTAGGCTCGACCCGAAATTGAAGATTTCAGTACTAACTTAACATTAAGGCAACTTAATTGAAAGTGAACTCAAGGGTAAAGTGATTCTTAGATCTTATGTACATTTGTAAATGAATATTTCCTTAACAAACTATCTTCACTTAAAAGTACAAACTTAAAATCTATTCTTTTTAAAGCTGAAATAAACGCACCCTATGTCTTCTACAACTAAAGTGAGGTTGGAACATTTTTGAAATAAAATGACTTATTCATTGTTAAAAGCTAAATTTAGAATACCAATAAATAAGAATTCTAATATTTCCTAAACAAACTATCTTCACTTTCAAGATAATACTTTTAAGATAATATGAACATCTCATCTTTTGAACATTTACGATTTAACTATTTTACAGTCGTGCATCGCGCGAGTCTCCGACTAGTTTGTTGTAAATTCATAGCTAAAAATACACAAATTGTTTTGTCCTCTTCATTAATTTTTAGACTATTCATTCAAAATTCATCCATACAACAAATGTCGTTTGGTTCATTTCATTTATCTATTGAAAGGTAAGTTACTTTGTTATACATATTTTGATGGTTCGACTTTTTCTCAACACATAAAATATAGAATGCAAGCTCTTAAAGTACAAGACCAGTATTTTCAAAGAATTATCAACAAAAGGTAACCATGCTTCGTAATTCTCTTCCGTTTGCATCTTCACTCTTCATTTAGTGTATAATTTAGTGTATGATTGTGAAAGTTGATAATTTTGTTGTTAATGCTTCTATTTTGTTCATTTGCCAAAGATCATAGCTTGATATAGTTATGATAGCAAATTATTAGAATATATTTAAGTTGAAATTTTCATTCTAATTCAAAGTCACAGTAGCACCTATGAAGTAAACAAATTGAATTTATTCACTTTTTCAAATTATTAGAACATATTCACACTTTCAAATTAAAAAAAAAAACAACTTAATATCTATCTGAGTACATTAATTGGTAAGTTTGAGTGTTCTGTCACCAAAAAAAAATGACCAAAGCAAATTTCAATGTTAAAACTATTTGAAATACATTTAGTTAAGACAACTTGTTTTATAGTAATCCGTAAGCTCAATTAACAAATCTTTAAATAGTATTTGTCACTTCGTCTATATGTCAAAGAAAAAGGCGTTAGTTAGAATATAAGTAACGGTGTTGGCTCATTTGTACCATTTTCCTCACTTTCATATTTTCTCACATTCACTTTACATATAAGTCATATACTGTTTTCTCATTTATACCATCTTCTCTTCAAGACACTTTAAAGAGGTTGAATCATCAAATGTTACTTTTCCGCATAGATAGATTAATAGTTTGTTTGTTTTACATCCTATACTATTTAAGAGTTTGTGGCATGTAACGATTTCCCTTGCAAAAGTTATAGAAGCCATAAGCCACACATTTCGTTTTGAGGATAAGATGAAATTATAATATTACATTCACATCAGATTCAAAGACTGACTGATATGGAGCTTGCTGGGCTGAACCCTATCCGATTAATATTGATTAAAAGCAATTCTATATTTGTAGGTAAGATTGAGTAACACAAGCCGATTTTATAATAGAATGAGACCATCTGCTCCCAATATCTTAATTTGCAAGCACCACTTCCCCCAAATTTCTTCTGATCAACATCGCTGCTAAGCAACTTCATGTAACCACCAGCATAGCCAAGCTTCTGTTAATGCTTGACAGAAAATTGGAAGACTAGTGGGTTATCCTTGTTGCTGAATTTAATTCTTTGCTAAGTGACGTGTCACTCTTTACTTTATCCATTACAAATTTACTTCTTTTATTAGCATATATTTGTAAGAACCCAGAGACACCGCATCATTCAATAAAGCCTACTTTTTGTTTTAATTTCTACTATAACTCAATATTTAATGGATCTCGTTACCAATGACTTTATGACATTTGTTAAGGATACACAAATGGAAATAATTGACAAATTTTAAATACAAAGTTACTTTTTTAAGATTCAATGTTTTAAATGCACAATTTTCCATACAAAATTTATTTTTTAGACTTCTTAACAAGTGTCCTATTTCCATATTTAATTTCTTTATTCTCTTTAGTTACATTCCTTTTTCTTTTTTAGTTATTGGTTTTGTTTTCCTTTGTATAAATAAATTATCTTCCGATAGGGATGAGAATAGGTTAGACCGAGTTATGTTTTGTAAGACTTAAGTTTGGTTTGTCAAAAAAATTTAAAACTTAAGTTTGGTCTGTGGTCTATGTTAGGCTTACTTTTTAGCCTTGAGTATGGCCTTCTCAGAAAAAAAATATTTACACATATAATATTAATCAAAATTAAAATTTCACAAAGTCTATAATTTACATGTTAACGTGGTAAAAAAAATGGATAAACGGACATCGTGCCTCTTTGAACGCTAGTGACTATAATTTGTTTGTTGAGGGAACTATCTTTGAAAGTTGTAAGACACTACTAGCATTAACAATTGGTTGTTTTATTAATTGTCAATTTCCTTATTGTGTGTCTATTAACATTGAAACTTGAAAAGGTTATGCATCATAGCCAAAGAACCCAGTTTATAAGTCCTTCATTTGGCTCATATCTAATCTAATCTAATTAAACTAAAGGAAATGGAGTGAGTTTTCTTCGATGATTGTCATTGAAGAACTGATAGTTTGTAGATAGTGTATGAGTACGTTAATTAATGAATTCTGTCACTCAAAAAAATGACCAAAGAAAATTTCAATGATAAAACTATTAGAAATTCATTTAGTTAAGATAATTTGTTGGGTTAAATAAGTAAATAGTCCCTCTAAATATACCTACATTTGATTTTAGTTTCTCTAAAATATTTTTTGGTTTTTGATCTCTCAAAAATTTTTCATTTATGAAATTAGTCCGTGCTCTACATTGAGAGCAATGACTAATTTCATGGATAATTTTTTTTGGAGGGACTAAAAGCCTAAAGAATATTTTAGATAGACTACAATCAAATGTTGGTATATTTAGAAAGCCCATTTATTTATTTAATCCTAATTTGTTTATTAGTGATCCGTAGGTTCTAACTCAATTGACAAATATCGAAATAGTATTTGTCATTTCATCTACAAGTCAAACAAAAACTTGTTGGTTAGTATATAAATCACATTGTTTGCTCATTTGTACCATCTTCGTCACTTTCATATTTTCTCACATTCACTTGAATACACTTTACATATATTTTCACTCATCTTTTTTCATGGATACCGTGTTTACTAACAAAAACCTCAAGTAGTGTAATTTATTTGTAGTTCATTTTAGATCTTAAAGAGGCTGAATCATTTACTCATCCTCAAAGATAGACTAGTAGTTTGTTTGTTTTACATCCTATACTGGAAAGACTTTGCGGCATATAAACATTTTCCCTTTTACTTTGGCATGCCAACTTTTTCAATGACATCCAATAGTGCCTTGAACAAAATTAGTGAAAATTAATATAAGGCTCTTAAACTTGTGAAGTCTATCATATGAAAAGAAATGGACTTGGATTGGATGTGGTCAGTAACTTCATGTAGTCACTGCAGCCACCAATTTCATCACAATTGAATTGATTTCCCACATATCCTCCACCATTGATCTACTTTGTCCAAATCTACTCTATGTATTACATACACGTAAAACCAGAAAGAGATAAAATAGAAGAAGAAAAATAATTACTGCACACAATTCAAATCCCTCACAATTAAACTTAAATTCTCTGATATAAATATTTTCCTTCTTTTTTTGAAGGAAAACTCATGATAAAGTTTGGGAGAGGAGAGGACACACAGTAAAAGAGCTCAACTCTAACTATACCTATTCCACTCACAGGTTAACATGATAATAATCCAAACCAGCATCTCCATAAACTGAAAAATCGTCCTCTTCATAGTCTACATTTGGAGATAACTCTCCCTCTTCTCTTTTGCTTATGAACTGTTGATTTGATTCTTCTTGGAATCTGCAAACTTCAGTGCCTCCAGTGATGGCCCCATTTGTGAATGTACCTGGTTTTGAAGAATCACCACCCTAAACCATGATAAAGAAACAAACATTCAGCAGTACATTTACTCGTTGTGATGCCTGGTCCAAACAAAAATCAGTACATTACTCGTAGTGATGCCGGAGAAAGAGAATTACAAAGAACTTAACAAGTGAGGGGATCAGTTGATAGTCCCTTAAAACAGTTAAAAGTTAAATTTTGTTATTAATGTTATGATTAGACAAGCCAAGAATCAATTTATGGCAATAGAATGAATGAGAATTACCAAGAATTTCATGAGTGTAGCGAAGCGATCACTTAGTCCCATTATAACAAATAACATAGAAATGAGACCATTAATCACTCTTAGTGGTAAGCACAAATTAATAGATAAAGTGAAAAGAACACAGCAGAATATCACTTGTTATTAATGTTATTTTCTGATCTTTGAAGGCATTGCGGGTCTAGTTGTTACCTTGGATGATATTGACTCTTTGCAACTTGGAGAACAAAATTCATCTGTAGAAAGAATACTTCAGTATACAACCATTCCAAGTGATCCATGCTAAGGTTCTAGATACAACATACTCCATTTCAACATCTGTAATGATTTGTTGTCCGTGATGAAGGTTTGTTACGCTCCACATCTCCCGCTTGTGTTGCGTGGCCTGACATGCACATTTCGTGGAGGAATGAAAACTGGCATTTTTGGTAGAACAGGTAGCGGAAAATCAACTCTTATGCAAACACTTTTCCGACCCTTTGAACCTACTGCCGGGGAAGTTATCATTGACAACATCAACATTTCTACAATCGGACTGCATGATTTGAGGTCTAAACTAAGCATTATTCCGCAAGATCCAACAATGTTTGAGGGGACAGTGAGAAGTAATCTGGACCCCCTTGAAGAATACACTGATGAACAAATATGGGAGGTATGTTTGTGTTTTTTATTTGTTGAAAAAAATGCAATGACTGAGACACTTGGTTTTGAACAAAATTTTAGACTTGTAATTGTTCTTCAAATACTAATTTAGATTCTTTAAAATATGCCTTGGATAAGTGTCAACTGGGCGATGAAGTTAGAAAGATAGAAAGGAAAGCTTGACTCTTCAGGTTTGTCTTCTAATTTTGCTGAACATTAATACTCCCCTCCGACACTTTTTTTGGTGGAAACCCTCAGACTTAAATATATGCAAAAAGGCATTTGTTTATGGTCCAAATATAGTATGTAGTATTTACATCCAGATCGAGTATGTACTAAATTTAGACCAACTGATGTACCTCTTTGCCTATATTTAGTCCATAAAGAATTTATAGTTTTACTTTTGAATCTATTGCTCATGTGGAAATTTATGCGTTTATAGTTAGTGAAAATGGTGAGAATTGGAGCATGGGTCAGAGGCAGTTAGTTTGCCTAGGTAGGTCTGCTTAAGAAGAGCAAGATTTTGGTGCTTGATGAAGCCACTGCATCAGTTGATACCGCTACAGATAATTTGATTCAGCAAACTCTTAGGCTGCATTTCACAAGTGGTTAGAGTTTATTGTTTATTGATAAGTGTCAGAAAGAATGAATGGCACCAAAGTCATAGAAAGAGGAATTTATGGCTTTATCAATTTAACCTGTTTAACAAGTTTATATATCATTTTGCCTAAGTTTATATAATGGTAATTTAGACATTATAATTTTAACAGAGTACAATCATGCTGAATGAAATGTAACTGTGCTATTTATACAACTTGAAACTACAGAGAAACCCAATTAAGGTTTTGAACACCAGAAGGGGGTGAATGTCTAGTAAGCACATAAAAGGGGGGGTGCATAATCCATTTTCATCAGCTTCAACTTCACTTTTAGCCTTATTATCATATTCTACATCCTCACCATCAATAGATTCGCTTCCAGAAACATCAGCATTATCAGAAGTATTTTCGCTGTCCTCCAATGACCTACGAGGACTTTCTTCCCCTTCATCATCGGCGTCCATATAGTTTTCTCCTCTGGCTTCACCACAAACTTCCCCACGTCTATTTTGACATAACCGATTCACACCACCATCGTTTTCTTTGTGCACTGGAACCAAACCAGCATCTCCGTAAACTGAAAAATTAGTGTTGTGAATTCGATGAAAAATCACACCAATAATAACTTAATGTGTGGAGCAAGAATAATTAAGCAACCAAAACAAGTGGGTAACAGTTATAATCACAAAAGAATTTGTTGACCTAGTTCGGTCCAAATTAACTAGTCTGAGGCAGAGAGCAGCCTTTCGTTCCACTATAATGATGAGTAATTTTACAAAAGAGATATCAATGAGTTACAAGAATATGTCTCCCGCCTAATTCTACCCAAAGTCTCAATCTCTTCCCGTAACAAAGAGACTAGTGTTTCCCAAGGTAAATCAGCCCTCAAACCCTAGTGTTTGTTCCAAAGAGACAAACTCTATACAAACCCTAGTTTTGTTGTTGCCTTTCTAAACCCTTGTTTCAGCCCCCTCTATCTCAAGGTTTACTCTGATACAAAGTCTATATTTATAGT
>Ga0099826_10001558_pt1 | contig 13920 bp, 8 predicted proteins | sample Mtrugardesep15_FD_76830 | JGI IMG/M metagenome (GOLD analysis project Ga0099826, IMG submission 76830) | Root nodule microbial communities of legume samples collected from California, USA - M. trunc garden sep15 | ecosystem: Host-associated > Plants > Roots > Nodule | place: USA: California... | reverse complement strand
ATCAAATTACAAGTTATTGTTTAAATTCTATTTTCATCTCATCTTTAATTTTTGTTCATTAAATTTGGTTTTAAAAAGTCGTTGAATATTTGAATTAAACAAATCAACTCTCTAGTTCATGTATATGTTTTGGCAGATTCTACTCTCACTCGCATTTAAAATTGTGGTGGAGTTCATGTGTGAATTTGAAATTTTGTCGGTTTAGTGCCATGCTGATTTTTTAAATATAACTGTGAACAACTTTACACTACTTTTTCATTTATTGATGTCCACATTAATTTCTCACCTACTCAACTTTATTTCCATATTATTGGGAGGTGGTAAAAAGAAATTAAAATAAAAAACAAAAAATAGGATAAACTCACAAGTTATTGGTTCTGTAACAATGGAAGAATGATGATGAGAATGATATCTAGAGTAAAGGAAATGATGATGAAGTGCTCTGTGTAACCAATAATAAAGAAACTCCACTGGTCCACTATGTAGAAGAATTGTCATAACCACGCCATTAGTTCTCCATATGGGTAATTTCTGAGACTCTGGAACAAGCCATTGACCAATATAAAATATCAATGCATTGAACAATATTTGGTCATCCCTACACAAAAATAAAATTAAATATTAATCATTTTCATAAATACCTTAATTTAATATTTGATCATTAATTCATTCAAATTGATGTACTCCATGTATATCTATATATGTCTTTAATTTGGAAATTTTATATTATAGGATGAAATTATAAGTAATGAAAATATGCATACAATTAAATACAAACTAAGTAATTGTAAATAAGGTGTTGTGAGTTTGAATCTCGTCATTAACATAACTAATATTTGTTGTTTTAAAAAAAATGTAATTCGTACCAATTGCTTTCTCGATCAACTTGTTCAAACTCGATTGCCTTGTCGACGATTCTGTTTTTTCCTTTGGCGGTTCGATGGCGAGATAAAGAGATCCAAACTTGGTCATGCAGCATTCTCACCATCATATATGGGAAAATGAGGAAGTTACTGAGGTCCTTTTCCTCTGGACTATTCACAATGAAAGAGTACGTGCTCTTTGCTATGAATGGTGTCAAAATCACCCACTGCATTGTATCATCCATTTTTTCAAACAAACAATCAACAATAATACAAGTTATATACTATTTTAGTTTCTATAACAATTCATAGGAATTAAATCAGGCATGGTTGCTTATATTATACTTTATATGACATGAAAGTGATTAATTCATAGAGATTAAATAAAGCATGGTTGCTTATATTATGCTTTATATGATATGAGAGTTTGAAGATAGATATAATAATGGGAATTATGCAATAAGAATATGATGATAATAATAACTATGAAACCTTGAATCTCCCGAGAGGTGTCCATGGCCAATCAGTAAGTATGCCAGGTTTGGATGCCATTTTTATGCCAAGAAAGGGTATGAAGAGTCAAAGGATTGTGTGCATGATCTTATAACCAAGTCTATCTATTTATAATATTTGTTTGCTACCTACCAGAGTGCCTTTATGATAACTCTTGGGGAATTTTTTATATGTTTATTCTATATATAAATTTTACACTTAAATGATAGTGATCACTGATTAAGAAAACAGAACCTCTCCTGCCTCTTTCTCATGTCTTTTGTCTTGCTTTTTGATCTGAACCATCCATCAATTAATTAGTGTTGTTGACTGCTATATTTGATTGAAATTAATGGTCCAGATCGCGCAGCACCGTCATGCGGCAACAGAGAATCCGGGTCCACTGATTAATTTATCAGGGATGTGTTTAATTAAATTTTTTTAGGGAAAAAACTAACTTATGTCCTTAATGCAAAAGTTAATGAATCAAATCCAATAATTTTTTGTTTTTTGACAATAGTAAGTTTTTGTTAGAATGTGTGCATTACATTTAATTTTAAATATGTAATAAATAGAACGCACAAAAACTTGACGGAATATTTTTATTTTTGGGTTCCTTAGCATATGGCTAAGGACACAAGTTAGCATGACACTTTTATTTTAGAGTTTTGTTAATGAGTGCCTCCATGACATTAGTTTTAAGCATTATAAATTAAGTAATTAATTTTTAAAAATGTGAAAGTTTTCAATTTCAATATACTAATTACACAAACTTTCATAAAATATTACTATTTAAGGTTCTTAAGTAGTACTTCAGAGACACTATTTGACATTTTCGTTTATTTTATTAGGGTGAAATGTTGACCGTAAAAATTTACTCTTGACTTTTCTTGCATAAATGTCATTTTGTCATTTCAAACTGATTATTTTATAGGCATTTTTATGTCAATTTCGTAAATGTAAAGAACTTCTATAGATCGATCGATTTTCAACCAGTTTCATAACTGATTTTAATTAACTTTTTTTTCTTTCTAAAAACAAATCTTTAGTGTGAAGAGTAGGAAATACAAACTTCAAACCTCAATTTCTACGTATTAATGTCTATATAGAGATACCTTTCAAACCTTAATCTTTCAAAAAAAAGTCCAAATATTATTCTTATGTTTTTTTTTAATAAAATTGGAAATTTATCATAATAAAAATTGAAAAGTAAAATGTAACATTTTTAAGATTTAGTAAAAATAATAAGATTTCCCTTTTTTAGATGCAAATATTATTTTTCATTTGCCAGATTTCTACCAACAAATGTCGACAAAAAAAAGACAATAACGATTAAATAATTGAAAGTATCCATGAACTTTCTTTGTTCCGAACATTTAGTAATAAAAAAATGGGTTTTTATCTCCGTGAGCATAACTCAGTTGGTAGGGATATAACATTTTATATGTAGAGGTCGGAGTTCGAACCCCGAATACTCCACCTCTCCACAATTATATTGTGTGAGCTCTAGTCACTAGGCTACTTGACCAAATAAAAAATACGTTTTTCTATCTTATGCAATATTGCATAAGATAAGGTGCAATACATATACAACTTTTTCAACAAAAACTATCATATTAATTATCAATGTCTTGAAAAATGGTAATTTTCTCTATCATAATAATCATTCTATTTTTATTTTTTTTATAACTATATACTACAAATATAATGATTACATCTAGTAACAAGTGCATGAAAACTTATTTTTAAGAAGAAAATTGATTTAGATATAGAAGCCTGAAAATATTTAACTCGAAAAATTATGAAAGCAACAAATTTAACTATATATTCCAAAAACAATGATTGAATGAAGATCCCCTATATATATCTAACATGGTGTAATGTAATTGTTGTTGTCCAATGTCCTCAATGACAAGATCAACCTAAAACATTAAATAAAAAAAATTAATTTAGAATTTACATGCCACTATAGTTATTAAATATTAGATAAAAACGTCATATCTGCCTGTGTTACTCAATGAAATTCTAAGGAACATGTGGTATAGCTTCCACATGAGAACAAATACTAGGTGAGTTTTGAGCACTTACTATATCCTTGAGAAAAAATTTAACGTAAAAGGAAAAAATAATGTGAAAGAAAAATGCTAAACTAAACATTGAGTTGTATTTTTTATTTTTTTTTACTTTCGCACTGGTTTCCGACTCACCAATGGTGGACAACTAATTCAGCTCGTGCGTAGAGACATGCACACTGGCCAAACGTTATTCCCACTGGGAATCGAACCCGGTATTCCTCGAGTACGTCCTTGTAACATTGAGTTGTATTTAGAATATGACTATTTAGTTTTCACAAAATACAATAAATATAATGGTTAATAGGGAGAGAGATGGAAGGATAATACAATTACTTATCATTTTTCAAAAAAATAATATAATTAATATGATAGTCTTTGTTGAAAAAAGTGGTATATTCATTGCATCTTATCCTATGCAATGTTGCATAGGTTAGAAAAATCCATAAAATATAATGTATATTTGTCTTTACAAATTTCATTAGAAAAGAAAAAAAAATCAATATTTCATCCGCTTTTAAATATAAGCAAAATAAAGAATAAAGAAAGGAAAGTTAACTTTTGTTTATGAGAAATGATATTTGTACAATCATTTTTTAATAATTTTGTGACAACTTTCTCGGTCTTTCATTGTATTCTCTCTCTCTCTCTCTCTCTCTCTCTCTCTCTCTCCAATAAGAAGAGAGGAAAGAAGGTTGTCGCAAAGGTTGTATAAATATCATTCCTCTTTACTTATATTCAACATCCTTTCAGTATTCTCCACGAGAATGGGAAAACGAAATGCAAGCTAAGTGATAAGATGGAAGACTCTTATCCTTGCACTGCTCTTAAGGTTTGTTTGCCGCTTTCCCTAGCCCGGAATATATATAGTGTAAATATGTTCAGTTTTTTGTGTCTTTCAACGCTTATCTCTAACCACGATGAATGTTTCCATTCTCAACTAGTCTCCATCGCTTTTGCTTCCCCTCATGGTGCTATGGTGGTGTGATCAATTTCTCGACCCTAGTTGGAATTCTAACACAGCAAAATCGCATCATTGCATGCTTTTCTCCGATGGATCATCCTCCACCTAATCTAACACCTATATATCTTACTATTATGGTTGTTGTCTCAATTGCTGAAATGACATCTGATCGACCCCCTTGAAAGCCACAATGACAACATGATGGTATAGATACTTCATCTTTACCTGGTTTGAGATATAATGTTTTTCTCGTTGTTTTTATGACTTCCTAGTCATGTTTCTCTTTTTGTGTTTTGTCTTTCTTAATTTCTTTCAAGTTTTACACCTTATGCATTTACTGAAATGCTTGAAAATGAGTCATTTTATTCGGGACTATAGTTTAAAAAAAAAAAAAGGCCTATGGCGGCTATTAACAAATTTTGCATCCTCTTAGCCTTACAAATGACTTGTCAACATGTGGTTAGATTGGTCATCTCAAAGACCACCAAAGTTGATTTGAGCGAACATCTACATATATCTTTTTTGATAGTTGGATGAAATCAAAGACTCTCAATCTCAAATTATAGTGACATATTGTCATTTGTGTAAGAAATTAGGACTAAAATTTTGGTGTGTAAATACACTACTGGCTTCCAAAATTTATGTGTAATCAGTCATCAGCGTGTATCAAACTATCACTTATACAAATCTCAAGTTGTGATGCTGAAGGTCACAATCCATAATCCTTTGAATTTTATTATTCCTATTTGAGCATTTGAATGAATCAAATTTATTTTAGTGGAAAAAAAAAGGAAAAGAACCTATACCGGATAATGACTGAATAAATATACACATAAAAGGAAGAGTTAAATCATTTTAAAATTTCGGATCCCCATTTTGTACTTTCACCCTTCAAACTATCTGATATCAAAATAAATATTTGGGAACAAGATATAGGAAATAAATTTTGGAACCACTTTAAATATTTGGGAACAACATATAGGAAATAAATTTTGGAACCACTTTCGCATAGTACTGCAAACGTGATAAGGATAACTAAGTGGTCCAAATCCCCTCTTGCCCACTTGAATAATCAATTGCATATCGTAGATTATAGAAATGGAATAGGTTAACACAATGCAATTATAGAAATGGCAAGGATATCCAATTTAGGTTCTCATCAGTTTGCAAGAAATCCAACTTTACAATATGCTTGTTTCCATTACAACTTTACAAGTGTGAGGATGGGAAGGGGATACCTAATTCTGTCAGGGACGGGGTTCAATTTCTAATCTCAATCGGGTAGTTTCATAGGTACATGGGATTTGGTGATGGAGAAGGTGAAATTTGTCCTTGTCCCGTCTCATTAACATGCCTTTTTGATCAATGACGCTTTATAAAGAGAAATGAACTTATCTCGTTATGTTGCCCATAAAAAAACACACAAAGGTCACAACTAGCTCCTTTTTAAAACAGTATTTTTTGACTGGTACTTTTGCATGTAGAATCCTACAAGCAATATCTTGACTGGGTATGTTTTGGGATATTTTTAGTTTTCAATTTTTTTTAATACTTGTTGATCAATATCTTGTGCTGAATTATCGGAAGTTGTTACTTCATGTTTTGCCTTTAAGAAACAATATGAACTCTTCACGAAAAGAATAGCAGATCGTGAAGAAATTGAAGAGGAAATGGAAGAAATTGTTGAGCTTCAAACGGACAAAAACTTCACTAATTAAAGGAGCATTTCAACACTGAATATCGTGATGTGTTAGATCTTAGACAAACTTAATATTTGGGAGACTAAATTTTGAAACCATTAAATATCCTCTCATATAACATTTTTGTAATACGCTGCATTTGTCCACATGTTCTAACTCAATTGATAAAAATATCAAAATTGTTTGGCTGGATATCGTGATCGAGGTTTGAATCCTGACCCATTCACTTATGTGTTTATGAGTTTCAATGTTATTTATCAATTTATCCATCTACTAAAAAAAAATATTCCTTCATCCTATATTATTTTTATTTTTTTATAATATGCTTTCATCCTATATCAAAAATAATATATTGATTGGACAAGAATAATATATTTTTTTGCTCAAAAAAAAAGAATAATATTTTTTTTTGTTACATTTATTGTTCTTTCTAACTTGGTGCAGCTCTTAATGTATGCAACGAATACCGGCAAGATATTTTGAGGGTTGTTTTGAGAATTTTAATGTTCAGTAGTCAAGCTAAATTTTTTCGAGTGAAACATATTTTGAGTGTTGTTTTGAGAATTTTAATGTTAACAAAATTTGTCTATAGTTGCTTAAACAAGTAGAAGTCATAAAATAAGATGAAATACATCTATCAAACAAAAAGATATCTTTTGAATATCTTATTTTTATCCATTTTTAACAGATAAACTCATTTGTAGCAGCTAAATATATGTTTCGACGGAGCTTCGTCGGAATTGTCGAAACTCGTAAGTATCTTTAGCGAGAGATAAATATAAATGTTTTTTATACTTTAAAGTTTCTTTTGCCTTGAGCTGGGGGCAACAATATCCTCTCACCCACAATTTATTTTGAGAAAATAATAACAATAATAAACATGGATATTTTTCTTATAATTGAATCCAGCGCTATTAAAATAGCAACATATTCAATGCTGTGGCCAAACATTATATGATGTATATCCATAACACAACCAACTGAAGGTAATACTTTCATACATAGTCACGAACACCTATATGGAGAGAAGGATGACACCAATTAATATATCTGAATAAACACAGCATTTCTGGTAAAGGGTCATCAATGCTCCCTTGAAACGTGGCAACACAGCATTTCATAAAGTAATACATCTACTCTGATTGCAATTCTGGACAGCTCAATGTGTTTTGATTTCATACTTTGCAAAGTTAATATGAGGTGCTAAGTCTGCATCAGACAGTTGAGGAAGGTGATTGTGTTATTAAGTATGTCCATTTCAATGAATACCAATCTCATTTCTAAGTCAGAAGATAGTTATGTTAGTTTATATATTAATGCTCGAATCTAATGCTTAAAACTTTTTCTTAACAAATTTACCAACTAAGTTGACCTTCTTAAGACATTATCTCCATGGATATATGTAAAACCATTTCCTAATTACAAAAATGTATTGATTAAATTTCTATTTACCTCGTGAGCATAATTCAATTGATAGGAACATTGCATGTAATATGTAGAGTCGCAGTTTGAATCTAAATACCACAATTATTCATTTTATGAATAAATATTTAACCACTTTCTTTTTTACTCAAAAATAAAACTGCAAATACATTGTTATGTCTTATCGACATCACACTATATTAGCATCCTAATAAGTGGAGGTGAAAGTGTTTTGTCGAGCAAGAGTTTTCAATTAAATGAAGAGAATTATAAGACCGATTATATTTCTTTCTTAATAAAAGAAAAATATTCAAAATATATATACTCTCTCACCAATACTCTCTCACCAATATAATAAACAACTAAAAAGTCTGTCATGGTATAAAATATTAGCAAAATTTAACTTAGTTCAATACATTTGTGCTATTAATCCCAAAATACCTAAGATTAATTTATATTCTATTTTTTAAAGATGAGATTACCAACACACTCCCTCGCACTCAGATTCAATGAACATGAAACGTGGTAATGCAGAATCTCAACAATAGATCTTGGATATACTCTGATACCATGTTGAAATTTGGAGTCTTAATGCCATGTTGAAATTTGGAGCCTAACATAATCCCACAAAACCAACTTGTAAGATGACGAGTGCCTCCTCTTTATAAACTCTTATCAAGAGTCATATCTAACCGATGTGAGACTAAATCCAACCCCTCAAAGCCAACTCAAGGCAATTAGAAACATATCGTAATAAAAGCGGGATTACCAACACACCCTCTCACGCTCAAGGCGGGATTTTCAACATTTATAAGCTGCAAGCCAACTCATCAACTACTTCTATTTTTAATATAAAAACTGTTTAGTCAATTTTTTTAATAGTGAAAAGGATAATGTTATGTATAGGGACAAAGTTCACCCATTAGTACACATCATAGATCAGCTAACTTTAGTGGTGCAAATTAGAATGTTTTTAGAGAATCATTATATGTATAAACATTGGTGTATTGCTAAATCAACTCTTAATCACCAACAACGTTGGATTTAGCGGAGGAACGCTAATTCTTCGAAACGTGGCATGCTACGTCCTAATCTACTTTTGAGGATATTTGACAACTCTTGAATATGATTCACTTTGATAGAAGATGACTTCTTTTTTTCTTTTTTTTTTGGTTACAAAAGTGGGCAAAGCCCAAAAGATGACTTCTTCTATGTTAATACAAAAAAAGAAAGAAAAAAAACAACTAGGTTTTACTGTGAAAAGCTCAAGAGTTTGACAAAAGCTCACCAAATATGGTGTAGACATGGTATCCAATGAGGAGAGGTGCTACTCGTGTTGTTACTTAGAACCAAACACTAATATGTCAATAAAAAATCAATCAATGAGTGTTAGGAATTCAAGTTTCCAAATTTTAACATCTTTGCAATAGTGTCTTTGGCAAGCAATGGTTTCCAAACATTCTGAATTCTGTGTTTTCAATCTCACATGATTAAGTTTTGCATTATGTTTTTAGAACATAATTCTCCCTAAGTCTAATGTTATTTAGAAAATTGGTCAGTGAAATTAATATGAATATTTTGTGGTGTTTAACTTTTTATATTTCAAGACGATTTACGAGTATTAATAATGAATATATTTTAAACAATTTAATATTTTTATCTAAGAGAAAGATTAGCGCATGATGCATTATGGTCAATTTTTTATAGATAACGGTAACTATTTTTAAGTAAAAACTATTTGGATCAACAATATATTTTTTAAATTTTGCATGGTGGATTGGACTCGAAAAAAGTAACTTAATTTATCTACTTTAGTTTACCTTATTAAAGATGCTCTAAGAGGAGGGAGTAACTTTAATAAAATGATTATAACTAAAGATGAATAACCTTTATCCGCTTTTGTTGATGGGTAAATAAAAATTTACAATTTTTTATTTAAAAGAGATTTTATAATATTTAGGAAAGAGATTTTACAACCACAATAAGAAATCAAAGTCGGACACAACTCTAAAACATTACATCAACGGCCCAAGAACAACACAAATTAGCAGGAGTGTTTGTGCATTAATTAGCTTCGCAATACAAAAGATACACCTTCAATTAGGGTTACTTTCGTCACCTTTTGAAAGCATATTCACAACTATTAAGGTATGTTATGGAAGGTTTAGGGGAAGCGGGGGGAGAGTTTATTTTTCATTTTTAAATTACGGACACTAGAAAATGTTTTTTAAAAAGTTAACATATTAATATGATAAATTATCGTATAATATTTCAATCACATTTAATTTATTTTAGAAAAACATGTTATATAGTCCATAATTTAAAAAAGAAAAGTAAACCCTCTCCTCCCCTCTTAAATCCTCAATCCAAACACACCTTAAAGAATTTTCTTGTGAAGAATTTTAAAGCTGAAACCCAAGTTCCTTACATACCTCAAACCTTGCATATACACAAACCATTAATGCAGTGAAGAATTTTTCAAATAGTAATGCTTATCCATGTCTCATCTATTTCTTCAATAGTAGATAAGTAACATAAACGTACATTTTATAAAGTTCTCTATATATATTGATCAAAGCATCCATTTATAGCATACTTATACTTATTTTATGAAAGATAAACATAACTAGGGACTTAACTTATACCCTCGTGAGAGCTACACCATTGCAAATTACAAACACAATTTGCCCAATACTCAATTAATAATGAACTAATTTTTTGAGTGGAACAGTGAGAGGTTGGAATCCATGTTTAAGAGCTGAATGCCAAACTTTGTCTATGTTATTCATTTTGTAGCCACACTCATGTTCATTCCATTCTTCTAAAGAGTGCACTATCCCAGCCGCGCGCCATGCACTCATTACCCTCCTTGGCAACCAATCCTGCAATTTGGTATGTTTCCAAATTTTATCATTGATGCATAAAATGAGAACTTTTTGTTTGTAATCACAATAAGATACATGCAAAATAGTGATTGCAATATTTAATAGAAAACAACTGTCTTGATGAAAAAAAGTTTTTACGTGAAAGTTTGGATGAAAAAATTACATTTCAATAGTTTCACCAATATCTTTTTAATATTTTATTGGTTTTTAAATATTTTAATATTGCAATTCTGTATTGTTTATCCTAATAAACAACAAAAGTGGTGCAACTCGATCAAGTGAGCATAGTTAAGTGGCTAGAGACAATGCACTCAAATATGCAAAAGTCGGAGAAAAATAATACAAAATAGTTTGTAGAAATTGGATAGGGCATGATTAAATTAATCTTTTGAGGAACACAAGTGTAAAGATGATTAGAAAAAATTTATTACCTCACAAGAATGGACATTTTCAATAGAGGTGGGAGTGAGCATTGCAGGAGTGTAATGGTATAAGCAGTCTTTGCGGTGTTTCTTTGGTGGGAATTGTGAGTATGGAATAAATAATGTTCCTTTTGGTGCCTTCAATTGTTCCTCTTCAGTCAATCCATCTCCCACTAACCAAATCTATGCAGAAAACATGGATGAAAGAGTTAAATAGTGAGACTAATTAGGGTTTGAAATTGTCAAATTCTCGTAAAAAATAAAAAAATAAACTAGGAAAATTTTGCTATATTACCATCTGAGTAAAACTTTTTGCTTTGACCAAATTTGTATCAGAGCTGTCGATCAATGACTTTTTGAGCTTCACATAATCATCCTCAAGAATTGTAGCTATCTGCAGTATATACATAATCAAACATGTGATCAAAACTAAGATATAAAAGAATTTAAGCAATGCAAGAAATTGAATGTATAAAAAAAAAATTGACCTGAACTCCTTGTTGGCACAATGTGAAAGCAATAGCATAAGCAACTTTGGTGAGTTTTCCTCTGAGTAATACTTGAGTTGTTCCTTTCGGAATGCTGTTAAGAACAGCTGCAACAGCAAGGCTACTACCATCTACAACCCTAACATTAAGTTTTGGATGCCTACTAACATATAACCCTCCATAGATGTTAAGTTCTTCCCCTTGATTCATTAGACCTAAGCTCACCACTTTTATGCCCTTTTTGTCAGCATCCAGTATTGCTTCCTCAATCATTTTGTTGATAGGTACTTTTTGCCATTGCCGTAAGTACTGGAAAAAGAAAACAAAATGAAAAAAGTTTAACCCTAGGATTTAATTAATCTCATAATTATATGATATGTAAATTTACATGCCAAATTTAAAATTAAAAAAAAAATGTAATTTGTTTGCTTCAATTGTTTATACTTATGGTTTAATTTTGGTTTGGTTATCTTTTTAGGGTTAAGCATATTTTTTAGAGGAACAAGTAGTCTTGTACTTTATTGTGTAGAACATGTGTTACATATTAGATACTTGTCTTAATTAGGTTATAAAAAAATTATATTATAATCAAAAGGTTATGTATACACATTAATAAAAACAACCATAGAGTTTGGTTATGCAGATATTTACCTCTATGCAATATTCATTAATTGGGTTTTTTTTTTTATGGTGGTCAGGGTTTGAATCCTGGACTTGCATATATTATGTAGTCATTAATTTGGCTCTTACATAAAAGATTAAGGGTTACGTAGGTCGAGTTTATGAAACTCGATCACGTCATGTGAGGTCTCGAGAGGGTACATGTACGTAATCCTAATCTTGCAAGAGAGCCCTATTTTCAGGATTTGAACACGTGACCTCCATGTAACAAGGCAACAACATGGTCATAACATCAAGTCTTACCCTCTTAGATATAAAGATATTTCTATTTTTGTTAATACAGATAAATACCAGAAAGATTGGTTTCAATAAATTGAATGTGTATAAAATATGAGTTTAATTCTGATGCATAGCCGATATAAAACTTTGTATATTGTCGCGCAATCACAACCAATTGTGTGTGTACACACACATATATATAGACACACACGTGATTTTTAAGACTTTTTTGAAAGAGTATGTGACTTTTAAGATGGTTTTAATTAAAATCAAACATTTTTAACGATGCCATGATCACAAATTATAATTGATTAAAAGTCCAAAATATTTCTACACTTACTTGCCTACCAATCAAATTTAATTGTGAAACTATTGATGATAGATATACCTGAACACTGTACTTAGGTATTGCCCAAGTTTGAAGGTTAAGTTTGTCATCAAAACGGTTTCTTTCGACAATGAATGTGCGGCCGTAGACCCATGTGAGGAACATGGACCAAGCTGTAACAAGCCACATCAACCAAAGGTACCACTTAGATGTGTATGGCTTAGAAGCCAAGGCAGCAAATCCAAATCTTAGATGATAAATGGATTCTGGGGTTGTTAAATGAGTTAAGTGGACAACATTTGGTGTCTCTTCCTTTCTTTTTAAAGTTGACTCATGCAACTCATCTGAGGCCTTGTCCATTGTTCCATAAATGTAGTCATAAAGTGGCATAAAGAGTGAGTAGTTTGTTCTAAACTGAGTATGGTGCAAAGAGTGAAACCTGCAGTAATAGCAAGAGAAGTTATTTATTACTATCTCAAAAGGTCCCACAATCTTTGAATTTGGGTTCACGATTGAAATTCAACTCCTTTGCCTCTAATTCAATTGAAGGTCGGTATTGGAACTGTATTTTTCAATACAAACTAGGGTCGATTCTAAGATTTTTAGTGTGATAGATTAAACAATAAAATTATTTCTTTTTAATTATTTTAATATTTTTTTTCTAGAACTTTTTGTTGCACAAGATTCATTTAGAATAAAAGTACTCTAAAAATATATTTTCAATAGAATTAATCAAAGAAAATTTTTTAAAAAAATCTATATAGTATTACTCCTTCCGTTTTAAAATATAAACAAAATTGACTTTTTAGGCTCATTCATTTAATGATGTATGTGGTTCACAATATGGACCACATACATCATTAAAGGAATGAACTAAAAAAGTCAATTTTGCTTATATTTTGAAATGGAGGGAGTAACTACGAAGTAAAAGTAATAATTTTGGTGCGCCTAATAAAATGGTGTCCTGGACTGCCACCCACCCTTAGGGCCACCCCTGATACTAACTGTCTCACTCTATTGTTTGATGACATTAATGTGAGTCTCATATGTTGAAAATGGATGGCAAGTAAAGCCAAAAAAAAGTAATAGTGAGACTCTCATGAAGTTCACTTAATAAGATAGTAAATGTTAAAAAAAGTGTTTGGAAGATATTATTTCTAACACTTACTTCAATTGAGTTTAATTATTATATCAATTCTATTAATACTTCAATAAAAATGACAATATAATTTTTTTTAATATTAAATAGTTTCTATTTAGATTATATTGTTAAGTTATAAATATCTGATTTGCTAATAATATGATGCTAAAAATGGAAATTGGTTTAAGTTTTTTTTTTTTTTTTGTGATGTGCGTGATTTGAAGCTTTTTCTTTTTTTATTTT
>Ga0099826_10001557_pt1 | contig 13929 bp, 11 predicted proteins | sample Mtrugardesep15_FD_76830 | JGI IMG/M metagenome (GOLD analysis project Ga0099826, IMG submission 76830) | Root nodule microbial communities of legume samples collected from California, USA - M. trunc garden sep15 | ecosystem: Host-associated > Plants > Roots > Nodule | place: USA: California... | reverse complement strand
GTTCCTTCTATTATGTTGTGAAACAATCTGTTCATTCATTATAATCAATAAATGAATTAATTATTTGCCAGCTATCCTGATGATGAAATTAGTTTATAATAAACAAGTTGGTTCATTACATTTTGTGTGTTGTAGACGACAGTCTTGCAATCTGGGAGGACGCTAATGGAATGTGCTGGCAAAAAGTAGTTAGAACCTCTGAAACTGATTGTTGCTTCTTGATTAGTGTGGTTATTGGTGATAAAAGCAGCACATGTGCTTGTTCCAGGCTTCTCAAAGATTCTAACCTGCACGATGCATTATGTATTTCTCAAAGTTATCATGATGGAGATACACGCATATTGCATAGCTTAACAATGATTATTATATGTACCTCGTGGTAGTCGTTGAGCTTTTGGACAGTGGGAACACCACCGAGAATAGCCTTTCTGCAAAGGAGCATAGCCTTGTGGGCGTCCCTAAGGTGGCTCCATTTTGGCTGCCTCTCCATACCGTATTCATCAAGAGGTGCCTCATCGTAATAACGGGTTGTTGTAAAGGCAGATGTTGTTCTTCCAAAGTTTGTTCCACCATGGTACTGCAATTCATTCATCGTTAACTTCACATTCAATTGAGTTGAGTAAATAAAAATACATGCATGAGGCCACTCTTTAAGTTTACTACATTAGTAAATAATATTAGCAATTACCATATAGTAGTTGACCAGATTTCCATTTTTGGAGAAAAATCGGGCAACTGAGAAGGCAATATCTTCAGCAGATCTCTGTGATACTGGATCACCAAATACTCTGTACTGAGCGGTCCAATTTTCAGTCCATAGGGATGGCTTGTATGGTTTGTTTGGTCCTGAGAAGGTATCACCACAATGTCTTCCATTGCATGCATTGATCTGCCAAATAAATTATTAAACTCATGATCACATCATGACTCTCCTCACTTTGTTTTATGCCTAGAATTATTTACTTACGACAGGATCGGGAGCGTCCTTCTGCTTGCACATGATCCACGGAACTCCGATGTCCAAGGCCACTGCCATATTTGCTGCCCACTGAACATAATTATCTCCCTTCTCTTCATAAGCAAGTTGGATATGGTTGTACTCATTTTCAATTTGTGCCAAGATGATGGGGCCTCCTTGGGGAGCAAAGAGCTTCTCATCTTTCATCATTTGGATAATTTTTGACACGTATGCTTTCATGTGTTTCTTATAGGGTTCATTGTCAGAGCGGAATATGATCCCTGGAACCTCTCTTAGCCAATATGGAAGTCCTCTGATTTATGAAAGTATTGAGAGGGTTAGAAAGAATAGTAATGTATAAAACTAGGTTAGAAGAAGCCTCTCACACATAAATACCCGTGGTTCCATTCGGCTTGGATGAATGGTCCAACCCTGAGGGTCACATACATTCCTTTTGATTGAACAAGCCTAATGAACTTCACCAAATCATTGTTGCCTTTAAAGTTGAACTGCATAAAGTTCGATAAGCAAAGAAAATAAATTAAGTTTACAATCAAATGTTCCATACATTGAGACAAGATATTAATTTTGTCATTTAATTAATCATATACCTTGCCTTGCTCTGGCTCATGAGCATTCCAAAACACGTAAGTTTGAATAACATTCAAACCTCCGTGTCTTGCCTTATCAAGAATGTCTGGCCATGCCTGAAAAGTACAACATCAATCTTATTAATCCTTCATTTTGTTCTTATTATATTATTGTAATGATCATGATGTAGTAATTAGTTAATGAATTAGTTAATGAATGAATTATACATCAGGGGTGCTGCGAGTGTAATGGATGGAACCGGAGAAGAGGAGCTCGCGTCTTCCATTGACAAAGAGAGATTTGCCATCATAAGTAACATTGTTAATGCCTGCGACACGGCCATGATCATGTGCTGCGACAATGGCTGGTAAGAGAACTAATAATATGGAAAGGAACGCGAGATTGCGAGTGGGAGTCATGTTTGTTTGACGTAAACATACACGACATGAACAATATGATGAGAGAGGTGGTCAGAATAAACGAGCCTTCACCTGGATCAACCTTCTCACTTTGAGGAGGTGCCCAGAAGCTGGTTTGCAACTTTCAACGAGGACAATCTTATATGGGTGTGAAATGAACCCCAAACATAGAATAGAGGCTTGGAGAAAACCTCGGATTTCCATTGAAAACTATTGGTGGAGGGTGTTTTGTTTTTGTCCTAGAATTGTCGCCTTTTCTTTCTATCATTTGAATTATCCCATACTATTTTTGGCTTTAACATTAACATCAAATTAAACATGCATCGTAACATCCAACTTTACTTCCATATCTAATTAGTCTTTTTCCCCCTCTACATTTTTTTTCTTTGAACAAGCCCACTACAAATACATTGAATTTGGCTCACTCGTTTCCTAATGATATATATGTTCATTAATTGGTTATTGGGTAGCCAGGAAACATTATTTAACAAGTTTAGTAAACTATACAATAGTTTCATTATCTCTTTCTCATCATAAAAATTATGTATTGATATTTTTTTTTACTCATGAATTCTGAAGTTTACCTATGTGGTTTTTGCTACCGTGGCACAGAACAAAATATATGCTACAAATATTTTAATCATATCGCATTTTCTAGTAGTTACCTAGTGATATTTCGCAAGCTTCCATAAGCTTTTAATAGCTACAATACTCTTGGCTTGACTACAACTTCATGTGAGGAACTTGACCTTCAACATCACTTATTATTTTTTATACTAGAACATCCAATCTTTTGAAAAGTAGTCTCATGTTTGAGTGAATTAGACTTGTAAGATATATATGGTTCAATTGTTCAATTAGTTCAATCAATTAAACCTTACTTGAATCATATGGAAGAAAATTAAAAAAATTAATTGTTCCAAGAAAATGTAAAAGCTATTTTAGTCATTTCAAAACAAATTCACACATAGCCCCTTAGAACGATTAACACATTAGTGTCTACCAAAAAGTTTAAATATCCAAAATAATTCACAACAAAAGACTAATGAAACCTATTTTTTTTAATTTATTTTAAATTAATTTTGTAGTTATAAAATATTATTTGCAGGTTATTTTCCACTAGTAGAATGTGGCGTCTAGGTTGAAAGATCAATTAAGCCTCTTGTTGGTGGACCACAAACAAAATATTATTGAATTTAATCAATGTTCTATATTTATTAAAATTAAAAAGAAGAACATCTATATTTTTCCACATACAACCATAAATCTGTCTTTTTTATTTGGGTCTCTCTGTCTCAACAAAAATTCCATAAAATGGTTGTTAAAAAAATTGTGATAATAATTTTGTAAGCACTCAACTTGTGAGGACTGAATACTGATTAATGAATTTAAACAAAGAGTTTTAAACTGTTGGAAAAAACAGGCATAGAGAAAAATAAAGGAACACAATCGCAACACAATAACAAATGTGAAAACTCTAAAACCAAAGAAAAATCACTATTGTTGTCTAATGACAACTAAAAAATAAAACTATATTCAAATTTTTACAACACATAGACTATTTTTAAACACCGAATGAACCTCGTACATCCACATCCTTCAAATAAAATATCTAACAACATCTCGCAACATTGTAAGACAATACTATAAATATTAAGAAAAGAGTCAGGTATAAACTTAAATTGTTTCCTACTAATGCATCTTGTAGCGAAAAAATAAAATTTATATTTATACAGACATCAATTTGCTTGTTTGCACTTCAAGAAACAACCTTGTGACCTATACGACTTGTGAAACAAGAAAGTAAATAAGTGAAGGAACCACCTTTTTAAATTTTTTATTTTACACTTTAAGAAACAACCTCTCTTATCTTGCACTATCTCTTCCTTTACAGTTCTAAACAAAGTAGGACTACTTCAACATGTATATTTTCAACAAACACCAATACAAACTATATCGTTTTTGCTCTCTAACTACTATTTTTATTGTTGTGGTGTTGATGACTGGGAATTAAACATAATCTCGACTGACTCTCATGCTTCAAAGCCAAATTAAAGAAGGATTATTATCACCTAGATGAGTGATCGTAGAACCTAATTGTCAATAACCATTCTCTCCTAGATGCTTCAAGCACTACTTTGTCATGGTCTTCTTTCATTTCTAGTAACCATATTGTGCAGATTTTTTTGTTGAAATGGAGAGGAACCAAATGGAAAAGAGGTAGAGGCACCGGTTGTGTATGAAAAAGTGATATTTTCCTTTTTTTTTATTTTGATAAATTTAAACAATTTGTTGAATCCAACTGTATTTTGTCCTCGTGAAATTAACTTAATTGGTAAAAACAATGCATAATATATGTGAGGTTTAGGCTTCAAACCCCGACCACCACAAAAATAAAATCAATTGTATTTTGTTTGTGGTCTACCGATAATATACTAAACTCTTCTTCTTCTGAAAAATGTATGTTCCTCTTCCGAACCACTTTATGACTCTCGGCTAAATTGAATTCAAAAGTGTGATTCAAATGAACTTTACTCTGTGATTGTTTAAGCTTGGCAAATTTTCGGATTGACCCTCTTTGATTTCTTTTGTGATTGTTTCAGTTTGACCATTTTCTCAAATTGATCATTTAAAAAAAATCTTCTTATTTTCGAATTAGTTTTTTATATTACATTATATTTGCATCATTAGTCCTTTGCCTCACCTTCAACAACAACCAATACAATTATAAAATTTGATCATTTGGATCTCTATTCACCGCTCTAAGAATATGCTCCCATAATGATTTTACATAAAGCACTCATCAGACCTCATATACGACCTACATTTATCGGAGCTTTTTGCATCCATTAAGACACATATACAAACTCTACATACTTATTTAATGTTGCTAACCTTCTCCACTTGTAAAATAGCTTAGACAATCAACTTGACAATGTTGTGGAGATTAAATCTTTAAATGTTTATGATAATAATCTGAAAGAATGATCAAATTTAAAGGACTAAAGTTATAACATAACGTAACTTAAAAGTTAAGGGTACAAATAAAATGTTATTTGCTAAAATAAAATAAAATGTTATATATAAGACCAATCTAAGAAAAAAAAAAAAACTAATAAACAAAAAGTAAAATGGAGATGATCGCAAGCTTAACTTTGCTTATTTTTATTTGGTCTATTAGTGTTTTACCCTTTGTAATATAAGTTATTTTCAGGTTTCCTCCTATAAATTATTTTTTTGATTTACTCTCTGCAAAAAAAAATTGTTTCAGAATACCCCTAATAGGTTATTCAAAAACCACTTTTTCTATGTTTTTTAAAAAAATTTGGTTTTTGAATGGCCTATTAAAGATAAATTAAAACAATTTTTTTCAGGGGTAAATAAAAAAATAATTTTACAGGGGATAATACATTATTAACCATTTTTCTTTTTGTTGATATGGATTGTTACGATTTTTTTATTTACAAATGATTATAACTTAAAATGGAATGGCAGACAAACACATTATCTATGTTAATATCATAAAATGACATAGTATATATGTTGACAAATATGAATATATTCAAGTATCCGGAATACTTATTTATATAAATATGCGACGTTGACGACGTTAAAGTCATTGATTGGATCTGCACTTTATTAAAAGATGATCTTTCAATTTGAATTAAATAAACATCGCACGAAAAATAAAAAAACACATTGTAAAAAGATGAAAAATCAAAACAGACAAAAAAAGAAGAAAAATACGTGGAAATCACGAGAGAGGTGATTTCAAATAAAAAATAATCTTGCATCACCCTTTGTGAGAATAAAAAAGAAAAATTTAGGAAGGAGGAGAGAGAAAAAAGACATTTGACATATTTAAAATATAGGTCTTGTTAACTAGTGTTCTAAGGAGAAATACCTGGGTGTCATAGTTTTTTGGTGTCATTGGTGACATAGGTGCATTTTAGATGTGAGAGAATGATTAAAATAAATTATTTAGATGAAAGAGAATGAGTTGTTAAAAGAGAGATAGACACAAAATTACTTATAGCACCAATGGCACCAAAAAAACTATGGCACCCAAGTGCTACCATGTTCTAAGAGCATCTCCAATGGGGGTCTTTATTTAACAAAGACCACTCCTTGCTAAGAACCTTCTATTGGAGGAAGAAAAAATGAGTCCCCATTAAGTAATGAGTAACTATATAAGAACCCTCTCTTAGGTAATTAACGGGTCTCACGTTTAAAAAAGTAATAAAATGTGTACTACTTGGTCCCACCTGTAAAAATGAGTAATAAAATGTGTACTACTTTGTCCCACTTGTAAAATTGAGTAATAAGTAAATTATTTTTATTTAACGATGTAAAGATAGTGAGACCTATTTAAGTATTTTTCATTGAAGTCTTTGTTATTGTATTGTCATTGGAGTCATTGAGTCTTTAATATGTACTTTTATTAAAAAATTATAAATAAATAATGTGTCACGTGGGGTCTATTTAAAGAGTCCTTATTAAGGAGCTATCGTTGTGGATGCTCCAAGTGCTCTTAGAGCACTTGTAAGGATTCAAAAAATATAAACAATTCATAACTTTTATGTAGAAAAAATTACTTTTGATATTTTAATTTGTTGAATAGACAAATTACAAGATAAAATTTACATTTTAAACTTCTTGTTAACATTTCAAATATATACAAATTTTGAAAGGATTAAAATGAATAGTTGAAATTGAATTTGGTCCTCCCTCCAAAATAGTTTTCCCTCCCTTGTCGTCCGTCGAAAATCAGCTTGAAAACTAAAACCCTAAACTAGCCAAACACTCTTTTTCTTGTCATCGTGTTGTGTTGGGTATCAAAGTAAGAAAGAAAAAGGATGTCGTCGTCGTCAAGCCACGAAGATCTGGATCTCCTGCTTTCTCTTCACGACAGAGTTCCTGAAACCCCTCCCGCTTCTCCTTCTCCGCTTGATGCTGACGATGATGATGTGTCATACAAGCAGAGGGAGAATCCTGATATGTCCGTTTTCAGAGACGCCGTTCAAGATTGTCTTCATTCCCAACCCTCTAACCCTAACCCTAAATTAAACCCCAAACCCCTCACCGACGATCCCCAACTTGACAAATTCTCTGGTCTTCGCATTACCAATCAATGTTTAACCCCTGCTGAGCTTAGGGAATCTGTTCAAGACATTCGTTTTGTTCGCTTACCCGTCATTAAGTATTCTTCCTTCTTCTTCTTCTTCTTTTTTACTTTTGCTTTTTAGATCTAAAATTCATACTGACTCTGCGTGTATATTCAGGAATTTGGTGAATGGAGATTCTTTCTCTGGAAGTTGGGTCACTTTTGGAGTGTTGACTGAGAAGGGGATTCAGAAAACAAGTTCAAATGGGAAGAGCTATTGCATTTGGAAAATTGGTTCTTTGGATGAAAATACTGTTTCTCTTTTCTTGTTTGGTAATGCTTATCAGAGGAACTGCCAACACAAGGAAGGAACCGTCTTTGCACTCTTCAATTCTACTGTCCGCAAGGATGCCAAGGTATCCAATTCTCTGCTTCCACTTTTTCAATCTAACTTCGCCATCACTTCTCAAATCCTTTTTGTATTCTTTTTTGTAGGGTAATGGTTTTTCTTTGAGTATATACTCCCCTGACCAAATTGTGAAGATGGGCACCTCTGTTGATTACGGAGTTTGCAAAGGGAAAAGAGCCGATGGGATGGCTTGTACCCTGGCAATAAATAAGTAAGCAAATAAATCACATATTGTTATTTTGATTATTTAACTGTGTAATTGCTTTAACTGTTTGTACCCAACATCATATATGCAATTTACCAAAGGAGTAAAGAGTAATTACTATCAATCACAGTTATTTTTCTTGTAGACACTTCAGTAGATAGATTATCCATTTACTGAAATAATTCTGATTTAAATGTGTGGAATTTGACACTAGTTGGATTCATACATAGTTCTAAATCACAAGTGTTTGCATTTGTCCTGCACTTTGTGGTGACAAAGAAAACAAAAGAGGAGTGAATGTGATAGACGTTTGCGTATTGATAGCCATTCAATAGCTTGGTCGCAATCTATGAATCATAATTCACATCTGTTAATCATGAGCACTATCAGCTTTAACATGGATACATGTGCTTGCCATACTAGGTTTCTTATGCCATTTTTTCAGATCACGCCATATTTATTAATAGACGTAAAACTGTCTGGCAATCTATAAGTTTTTGGTCTTTTTTATACAAAACAAAAACTAAACTTTGAAATGGAAAGCTCAATCTTGTTTTAAGGTGCCAGTTTAAGGGAATATACAAAGACATTATAGCTATATTAATATTGTTATATTGCTTTTGTAAAGCTTCGTTTATGTCCCAGGATTTTTATTCTGTTTCTGTTTCTCCAGACTCCGATTAATACTTTTCCTTGTAAATCATGTTTCTTTTTCTTCTTACAATGTGATAATATTTGTCAAACTCTGAATGATTCACTAAACCATTAATCTCTTTTATTTCAGGCGTCAGGGGACTTATTGTAAATATCATAAATCAGTAAGTACCATTTAATTATTTCATATTTTCTATCAGTATTCTATTGTAGCAAGGATATCAATTCACTAACCTATAACTTATGGCAGAAAACATCAGAGAAATATTCCACAGTACGAACTGAACTCAAGGGAGGGTGAGTGTTTACCTATTTCAAGTTCTTATAAAAGTGCGCTCAATTTTTTTTATTTCATATGACATGTGGATGTAACATATAAATGTGGTTCTTATTAGCAGGAACTTAAGAACAGCATTTAGGCCAAGAGATTATCTCAAGTCAGAAGGAATATACTTAGTTGACCCCCTTGCCGACAAAACAAACTTGAAAAAGTCTAAGCCAGTGAAATTGTTATCTGTGGATGGTATCAGAAAGGCATTGAGGTTTGTCAAGTTTGAGTTAATTGTTTTCTCCACTTGAGTTCTTTCTCTGCAAGTATTAATATTTTAATTTTGATACCAGCAATGCAGGAAAAGTAACAACAGCTTCACACTCGCAAGGGATTAGATTTCTTTCCGAGGTTGCAGGTGATCAGACTAACTGTTAATTTTAATGGCATTAACATGTTTGTTCGTGTATACTGTATTTGTAGCTGACTTTTAGCCCTTTACGGCTGTTTACAGGAAAATTTGATCCAAAAATGATGAAAAAAGAACCAAAGACCCCAAATGAACAAAGCAAATGCACAGCGAAGAGGTGAGATGCTAAAGAGGATTTAGGTTAATAGTACTTACGTCTTATGCATGTGTCAATTAGAGGCTTAACACACCTGTTACATGTTATTTATTATCTTCAGGAAGTCATCTTCTGTTAACATGGGACACTCTTCTGTCATAAGAAACCAGCAGTTGGATGTAAAAAGAGTAAAGACAGAGAGGCAGGGTTTGGTTGATAAAGCCACAAAGAGTGCAGGCAAGATGATTGAATTAGATCTTATTAGTTCGGATGAGGACTTCTGAAAATCATGTGTTGCTCTGCTCTATTTTGTTGCTGAGTGTCAAGAATGTGCTGTGAGAAGAAAATAAATACTACCATGGGGTGGTGGTAAAAATCAAAATAGTGCACATTAGTGCCCATATAGTTTCGAAGGTTCACTTGAAAGATTAGTCTCTTGTGGTAATACACCAAAGTCCTGCATAATAAAGAATTTATTTCACTTAGTTATATTGGTAGTAGGGATACCAAATTTTACTAGGTTATCTATATTGTTATCAGTTGGGGGTAAACTAAATGAGTTTTGCTCATCTGAATCCAGCAACTCCCTTCAAAAGATAAGTTAAGTATTTGTCAATGAATATATCGTTCGAGGGTTGGTGGTCAACAACTTATTATTTAAACAGGTGGATGTAATCCTTTTTCTTCAATTTGATAGCTGAGATGTGCTATTGATAACCTGTGATCCAAGTCATGTTAAATTGCACTTTCTTACTTGCTGTCCATCAATGTTCTTCCTTGTTCTTGTTAATTTTCTTTACGGGCAGAAGCTCCAAGAAGTAGAACTGGGCTGGGTGGTCTGTCATAATATTCGCCAATCACGACCAAAACATGGTTGATGTTGTGTGGAAATAATCTGAACATAATCATGAAATCAGTGAATTTCTGAGCTTTTAATTGAATTGAACTGGAGAGTTTCATTTCAATGTATAATTACTGGTTTTTTAATCTTATTTCTGTATAATTACTGGTTGAATATGTTGAAAACATTCCACATCAATTTTGTCAGCAGAATTAAAAACCAAACGTGACTAAAGATCCTATCAACTGTAAAAAGAACGAATCCAAGAAAGTAATCAGTTGTCAATAAAATTATTGTTGGAGCATGCACCAAATCTGTATTTGATCTTGCACTATATTATTGAATGAGATATACCTTACTGTTTACTAGCCCACTCGCTGTATTTATTTACTTGCACATAAAACTAACTACTTACAACTTGAATCACTATCAAAATACCTGTCCACTTGATTTATATTGTCTTAAGTACGTAACTCCCAGTTTCTCTCATCACTGGGAGGGTTTTGTTTTGTTTTGACTTGGCTTGAGTATTTCTTGTACAGATTATTTATATTTGTCTGTGGTTTTGTATCTATTTGTATTCTTTTAAGGATTCCACAAATAGTAAATATTTATTGAGAAAAATGAATTTTCAAAATATTGAGAAATAAATCGGCACAATTTCCGATCCATAATTTCTATTTTTTTTTCTTCGCGATGGTCGTAGATGCTATGCGCAGAAGTATGTTGCTAGACTCAACTTAGCAATTTCCCTCTTGTTATTGTTTGTCACTGGTTGATCATCTATTTGCATACACCCATTAACAAATCTATAATTTTGAATGCCTTCGCATAGACTCTGTGTTCCACATTGCATTTGGTAAATCATGTAGCAACAGAAAAACTGTCAATCCCTTCATTCCAAGAAGATTGAGGGGTATGTTCACAATTCCTTCCATTTTTGAGACTGGTGGTTAATACTAATACCACCATTATGAGCTTCTTCTGCTTCAGCAGCATCACAACACCAAGAGTGGAGTGATAACAGAAGCTGTCTCTGTACATAGAGCCCATCCCAACCCCAAAATTACATTTTGGTTTATCCAAAAGTAGCTTCACTGATTTTTTTTCTCTTATCGAAAGAAAGAGACAGAGAAAAAGAGCATTGAGACTTGAATGAATGATTTAGGATGTTTGAGGCGAGAACCAGGGCAAGAAAATGGTCGAGGTTCATGAACTGCGTCAAGATTTATTTAGGGTTTGCGAGACAATTTTAGTGCAACTGTGGTTGTGCGTCAACCTCGGCTTATGGGATACTGGTTGCTGGTAAGTGGTTACTAACTTCATTCTCTTGTATTTTCAATTGCATGAAACCTCTGTGCAAACGACCATTATGCTATGCACCCATATCAAAAGGAATCAATCAGTATTTCAATGCGTTACCTATGCGTTATATAGTGTAAGAGCATTTTTAATGATAGAAACTATTCTAGATTCTTAACTCACTTTTAGTGGGCACTCAATACCAAATAGGATTTAACAACCCCAACAACTTTTGATTCTAACAGTAGAGTCCTTAAGAACTTAAAAAGCAGATCCTACAATTTACCTCTTAAGATTTAAGAGCCGATTTTATAGGTGGCGTCCATGCCAGTGATCTCAAATGGTGCAATGACCGAAAACCAGTTCTTCCATATAAGAACATGCATTGGAGGCGCTCTTAATCACAATCTATCCGACTCTATTTGTGTCACTTTCTTGGCAAAATGAGTGATGCCATCTTTTATTTCCGTTACATGAACTGTACCATTTAATGTTTTAAGTTGGGGACGGTTACTTATTTATTGAACCCATTTCTAATAGATATCTTTTCTTAAATTCTAAAATTGGATCTCTGAAGGCACTGCAGTAATACTAATATATTGATACTTGCCTTTTATGGCTTACGTGGAAATCGAGTTCAGTCAACAGATATAACAAATTACTTGTGTTAATTGCTTTTTACACGGTCGTTTGGTAATCTGTTTCCTCCAACATGCAGAGCTAATCGGATGGTTCTCAAACTGAATGTCAAGATTAGTTTCTGGGCATGTTAAACACATATATTGAGACCACCCTGTATTTAATGTCCATAAACATGGTTTTAACTTGCTTAATAGGTTAGTGGTCCGATTTTCTGTATTTTATGAAGGGTGAGGAACTGAGAAAACTTGTTGATGCATCTTTAAAAGTTCTGCAGATAATAAAATATTTTGACCTTAGCAGTTCCCTGTTGAATACAGAATGTGAAGGCTGTTTCGATGCAGCTATCAAAGCAGTTCTTCAGGCCCCAAAGAGGAAGAAAAAGAAGAGAAAGGGGCAAAATGCCTGTTCCATGGCAGTAGCCACTTCCTGGTAGTCTTCATCATACCATATAACCATTTTCAATCCGGTTGAGCACATTCAAGCTAATTTCTTAGGTGTATGGTCGTAATTTGTTGTGGTTGGTGTGCACACCTCTTGCACTTATATAGGCTTGTGTTAACTATTAGAAAACGATTTCCTGCTGTGGGCATGAATTTTGTAAGTGCTTGCATTTGTAGTTTGTTACATTAAGGTTCACTCATTCATTTGTTTGCTAGTTTTCCTGTGCTGCTGTGTTCTAACTTGTAAGTTGTTGTAACCCAAAGCTGAAAATTGGGTTGAATATTTTCCTGACGCATGGTATAAAGATGTTAACAAGCAAATATTATGTGAATGAAACCAAATTTTAAAACGGTAGTCAGCTGCAAATAGCTTTATGCCTGGCCTGCATCCATCACTTAAAAACTTAATTAGATGATTAATGTTGGACATGTTTCTAAGTTACACGCTAACTAAGGATCTCTTTCTTAGTTTTGGAGTAGTTAGCTGTTACAGCTTACAAGGTTACAAAATCTTGGTCTAAACAAAATATCATACAATGATCTCCCCTCTCATCTAATCATATTCATTTACTATCCATTGTAAATAATCCACCAGTAAAGAATTTGTAGGTTTTTGTTTCTTTTATATATTTTCATCTCAGAAGAGAAATACGCATTCAAAATTATTGGTGTGCTCAAGCACCTACCGGAGTACAGTGGTTAGATTTCTTTATCATTACATTAATTTCCATAAAGTTTCTAGAGGTAGCAGTTATTGCATGATACTATTACTATCAATATTTAAATAAACATGCTTTAAACTCCCATTTTTATAATTGTGGAATGCATTAATATATGATCATATATACAACTTGGGCAACCATTAGCACACAGGTAAATGGAAATGATAATTTGTGGATTAAGAATCTGTGATTCCATTTTGTACTAGTAAGTCCATCCATTATTGCAGAAAGAAGATGGCAAAGCTCATTTAAGATTCTTTAAACAAAACCATTCTTTTAACTTAATTCCAAGAATGTAGTTGAGTAGGCCATAGCACCAATCTAATTTCTGGTGGTAAATTCACAGTTTATGCTTTATATAAACAAAGGCCTGTGGGGACGAGATTACCAATTGAGATCGTGATACTTGAACTAATGCTTATTTTTATTCGTCTTTACCTAATAATTGAATTATCACTTTTGATTTTGGAATAATGTATTTTTTTCCTTATACGACTACGTGCTTTTTTTACTAGTACTAGTATATGCATGTTTTTTTTAGCTTGTGTCAAATTAAATTGTATTTACTTTTTTTCCTTTTCAATAGCATAGCATAAGAGATTGAGGGAAAATGGAAAGATGTGAAATAAAATAAAATTACTATTCAATTGTTTGAATTATTTTACAATAAAATAAAATAGAGGAAAAGAAATACTTAGTCTTTTACAAATTGAAAGGACGAAAAAAAGTTTAGTATTAGACGGAATGAAATGCAATTCCTTCTTATTCTCCTTTTTTTTACCATGAGTTAGGAATTGAACCCTTAACT
>Ga0099826_10001556_pt1 | contig 13930 bp, 14 predicted proteins | sample Mtrugardesep15_FD_76830 | JGI IMG/M metagenome (GOLD analysis project Ga0099826, IMG submission 76830) | Root nodule microbial communities of legume samples collected from California, USA - M. trunc garden sep15 | ecosystem: Host-associated > Plants > Roots > Nodule | place: USA: California... | reverse complement strand
TATGTCGATGTTATCAAGGTCTGTAACCCTCTGGTAATGCGGGAGGGCGCTGCAACGATCCGCAAACTGGCAGACCGTTACGGGAAGCCTGTGTTTGCTGACCTCAAGGTCGCCGACGTTCCGCATACGAGTGCCCAGATCGTGAAAATCGTGGCGGACAACGGCGGTTCAGCCGTAATGGTGCACGGCTTTGTCGGTCCCGACGGGATTTCGGAATGCATGGAGGCCGCCGGCGATAACGTAGGCATCATTGTCCAGTTGGAACTGACGAATCCGGGTGGGAAATTATTTACCGCTCCAATTGCCAACGACATGGCCCGGCTTGCAGCTGACATGGGGGTCTACGGCACCCAGGCACCTGGCAACAGACCCAACAGGATCGCAGAAATCAGAGACATTATTGGTCCCGACCCGGTCATCGTTTGCTGCGGCGTCGGAGCCCAGGGCGGCAAGCACAACGAGGTTATGCAAGCCGGGGGCACCTATTCCATCGTCGGGCGCGCGATCTATAACGCCGAGGATCCCGTCCAGGCGGTCACGGCTGTGCTGAACTGACCCTGGAGGCCGTCTCCATTTGTGGACGGCTTCTCCCGTTAACTGCGCGCTCCGGCAGTTGCCGGATCGGTCCACAGACCATCAGCCGCCGGAGAACTACAGTGGCTGATGCAAACCACTCCGCGACAGGAACCCGCGCGGGACGCGGCGTCGTCGAAAGACCGGAGGTTCCACTCGACCCTACCGGTCGTCGTCCAAACCGTATTTGGCTATCAGATTATCGATGAAGTCCGCCGCTTCGGTCGCCTTCAGCGCCTGCTCCCACATTTGACGTGAAATGTCTTCATGCAGTCGCACGCCGTCCTGGGAGGTGGTTATCAGACCGACCCCGACGCGAATATTTGGCTGCTCTCCCAAACGGAACGGACTGATCGCCAACACCGAGTGATCGGCCTGACGAAAAATCTGGAAGCTGGTCGAGGGGACCGATTGCGGAAGAATCCCCAGTTGCACCCCCAGGGGCTGCTTTCGAAACAGGCTGCTGATGTGGCGCACTTCCCGGCATGCCATGACACGGCGGCGCCTCTGAACTTCTTCCGGCAAATCCTGGCGACCAATCAGGCCATGGAGAAGGAAACGCTCAAGATCTGAGGAGGCGATCAGGCTAACGAGCAAAGGCCGGCGCAATCGGTAGTTTTTCTTTCGTCCCTTCAACGTATCGATCAACCGGCGGATTGCGTCTTTGGTCGCGTCATCCATGGGAGCTGTATCGAGGAAGACCTCCTGAAGCATCTCATCGTAGACTTCGGAGGTCAGCAGATAAGAGATCGGGCCAAAAAAACCGATGATCTGCTCGCTCTTCTCCTCGAGCTGACGCATGCGCTCAAAGAAGGAGCCGGCGGTGTCAATATATTCGATGTCAACGCCAAGGAGGCTCTGGATAGAAACGCCCAACACCTTGGTGATGCTGACGAGCAGCTCTATCTTGAGAATCTCCCCTTTCTCCGCGCGATAAAGGGCGGCACGGGAAATGCCGAGACGTTTCGCCATTTCCTCCGGCGAAAGACCGTGACCGATACGATAGGCCTGCAATCGCGCACCAATCTCGTCGATCCGAATTACATCATCATATGCAGTTTCGTCAGTCATCCTGATGCCGCCGCCAACTTTCAAAGACTAATACATGAGCGATACCGTTCGCATACCGGAAGGATCGGGGCAACATGCCACAATGCCTGCATGGTATTTATACAAATCTAAACTTCTAGACCCCCCGATAAAATACCGCCAAGCAATCGCTCGATGGGACGACCGTTGAACCTTGCAGTGACGGGCAGGCGGGAATTATGCTGCGAAAAAAATCAATGCATCTTCCTGTTGCGCCGAAAACGCCGCATGGGCGGCATCATTTCAGCATTTCGCTCCGCTTGCCAGTCGGGTTCACCCTACCGCGTTCTGCGGCAGGGTGTCGAATTTGCAGCCGTTGATGCTCGCTCAATCGTCAGGAAAGCTCACGTCCGCGCCGTTCCGGGATCAGGAGCCACATGGCGACCATGTCGAGAATATACAACGTCGCCAACAGCGCGATCGCCAGTTCAAATCCGTAGAACGAAGCAATAGTGCCAACCACGACGGGACCAAATCCACCGACACCGCGTCCGACATTAAAGAGGACATTTTGTGCGGTAGCGCGGGCCGCGGTCGGAAAAAGCTCGCTGATAAGGGCGCCGTAACCGCCAAGCATTCCGTTGACGAAGAATCCCATGACTGCACCTGCCACCAGCAATTCATATGGGTCGGTCAGTTGCGAGTAGATCACGACCATAACAGCGGCCATGAACATGTACCCGAAGAAGGCAGGACGACGACCGATCCGGTCTGCAATGTGACCAAACATAAAAATGCCCAGCGCCATCCCCGCAATCGTCACGGTCGTCCAGATCGCCGATTGTGTCAGTGCAAAGCCAAACCGGGTAGCAAGATAATTCGGGAGCCAGATCATGACGCCGTAATAGCCGAAATTCTGAACCGAGCAGAGAATAGCCATCCCGATACTGAGTTTTGTGGTGTCCCAGTCCTTCACCAGAAGTCGAAGCGAGGATTTGGTAGATTTTCCGGCTTTGTTTGCGACAAAAACCTCGGGCTCGTGCAAGGAGTTTCGAATGAAATAGGCAACGACAGCCGGGAAAATCCCGATCGCGAACATCCCCCGCCACCCGATCACAGGCAAGAGCATCGGCGTCACAATCGCTGCTGCCAGGACACCAAGTTGCCACCCCAGACCGACATAGGATGACGCTCTGGCGCGTTTGTTTGCCGGCCAGGCCTCGGCCACCAAGGCCATCCCGATGCCGAACTCACCGCCAAGGCCGAGGCCGGCCATCGTCCGGTAGAAAAGAAGGTCCCAATAGCCCTGTGCAAGGGCGCAAAGTCCAGTGAAGACGGCAAAAAGCACGATGGTCCAGGTCAGAACTTTAACACGGCCCAGTCTGTCGGACAGCATGCCAAACAGAACGCCCCCGATGACGGCGCCAATGAGCGTCGCGGTAACGAGCGATGCCGCCTGACCCGGGCTCAGGGAAAGGTCGCTCGAAATTGCTTTCAACATAAACCCGAGGATCAGCAGATCGAACCCGTCCATCGCATAACCGATAGCGGCGCCCAGCATCGCCTTCTTGGCCTTTCCATCCACTTCACTCGGACTCGATGAAGTCACTTCCTCACGATACGCAGTGTCAATGGTCATTTTGTTCCCCTTTTTGACCTAACGACGAAAAGAAGAATAGACCACATCAATGTCTCAATCGTCAATATTTATCTCAGTATTTAGACGATCGCATGAAAGCGTCTTGGGCGAGACGCGCATGACCGATATTCAATGTCGCACGAGGCAACAAATGCGCCCCTCGGATGTCCGGGGAACGGTAGAGAATTCCCGTTCGTATCAAAGGCTGCAGCATGAACTCCGGAAAACCAGTGAGTCCAATCCTGACCGGATCGTCCTACATACACGCGGGGATGGACGAAGCGGGTTATGTCCCGTCCCCGTCGGCTCGACAAAATTCCCGAAGCCCTGAAAACGCGGCGCTGGTCAGTCCATGCGCCAACGTTCCAGCTCGGCAAGTGTGAAGCGCGGCGTTATATGCTGGGGGCAGTTCCAGTCGAATGCCTCCACGGCGATGAGGACAAGACGTTCCACCCGGGCAGGGTAGTCTGGCATGGTCAACCTCTTTGCCAGAAATGGATCATCTGCTGCGTCGATGATCCGCATACGGGCGAAAATCTTCAGGCGGCGCTGATGCGCGTAATCCATCAGAAACAGCGAGACGCGATCGTTCACCTGCACATTGCCCGTCGTGATATATTGCCGGTTACCGCGAAAGTCGGCAAAGCCCAGCAGTGTCGGGTCGAGTGTGGTGAGGAAACCGGCCGGCCCGCCCCGGTACTGGACGTAAGGCCAGCCCGTTTCTGAAACACTGGCGAGATAAAAACCGTCGCGTTCCCGAATGAAGGCTGCTTCTGCGGGGCCGAGGCGCTGGCTTGCGGGCGTCTCATCGGCGCTACCGCGCGCGGCAATGCGCGCCCATTGCTCGGCGCTTCCGTAGTGATCCTGTGCGGCCGCCACGGAGGACGTTGTTGCAATATCAAGATATTTGCTCATTTTCCATCTGCCTCTCCAGGCGGCCGAAACCGGCCTCAGTCTTGCAAAGCCCAATCCGCAACCTGCCAACGGATTTGTCCACGGTCGGCAACGACATGGCCCAACCCCGGAAACGGCATGTGCGTGGCGGCAATCAGTGCGCCTTCCGACGCGGCGCGAGGGAAAAAGCGGTCACGCATTGCCTTGGCGGCTGCCTGGTCCTGCTCGAACAGAAAGAACACGTCGGTCGCTGCTGGATGTACGACAGGGAAGATCATGTCTGAGACCATGATAAGGCTCTTTCCCTCATCTTCCACCCGAACGCCGATATGGCCGGGCGTGTGGCCGGTCAGGTCGACAGTCGTTACGCCGGGCATAATTTCACGCTCTCCATCGATCGCTTGAAGTCTGGGGTAGAGGCGCACGACCTCTTCCGCGATCTGAAAGCTCGTCTGGAGGAATTCGGGTGCGCCGCTGCGCTTGGCGGGGTCGGTCCAATGCCTGACGTCGCGCCGATCGATATAGACCTCCGCATTCGGGTAATTGTTCTTGCCGCCGGCGATCAGGCCGCCCATGTGGTCCTGATGCATGTGCGTCACGATGACCGCATCGATCTGATCAAGCTGCAGACCAAGCCTGGCGAGGGCTTGCGGCAGGTTGCCGGTTTGCCCGATGGAGCCCGCCGCGCCTGCATCAATCAGGATGCGACGTTGGCCATCGTCGACAAGATACTGGTTGAACAGAAACCGCACCCCGCTTGGCCTGGCGGTGAACTGGGCGACTGCCTGCCGTTCCACCTCGGCCGGGTCACGCCCGGGAAAAAAGGTGTAGGGCATATCTGCATAGCCGTCCGCCAGCGCGGTCACCGTGAAGCGGCCGATCCGGATCTGCGCCAGCGGCGTTACGCTGGCCAGCGTCGTGACCGGTTCCGGTGTTGCGGCAAGGGCCTGCGCGCCATGGATCAGTCCTCCCCCGAGGAGGCCAAAAGGAAGAGCGCTGGCAAAGGCACGGCGCGAAAGATTGGGCATGACGTCTTTCTCCTTGTTCTGGCGATGAGGGAAGGTCCCTCGACATCATGAAAACTAGGATATCCAAAACTGATACGGTATCCTGCGATTCTGGGAGATTCCCTCTCATTTTATGGAAGGATAGAATGGATCGGTTCGAAGCGATGTCAGTCCTGCTCGCGGTGGTCGACGCCGGCAGCCTCTCGGCGGGGGCACGGCGTTTGCAGGCGCCGCTCGCCACGGTCAGCCGCAAGGTCGCCGACCTCGAAAAGCACCTTGGCGCCCGTCTGGTGCTGCGTACGCGCCGCGGCCTGACCTTGACGGATGAAGGACGAAATTACGTCGCGGCGTCACGGCGTATTTTGGAGGAACTGGAGGCGGCAGAGCGGCAGGCCAGCGGCGACTACGGCGCGCTGCGCGGAGGGCTGCATGTAACCGCGCCAATTATTTTCGGCGAGCGTCACGTTTTGCCAATTGCACTGGAATTCCTCAAGGAGCAACCCGAAATCGATATGCGGCTGACGCTGACGGACCGCCAGATAAGTCTGTCGGACGACCATGTTGATGTCGCCCTTCGCATCGGACATCTGACCGATAGCGCGCTGATCGCAACACGTGTTGGTGCAGTCCGCCGGGTCGTGTGCGCCAGCCCTGACTATCTCACCCGGCGGGGCGTTCCGCTTGACCCCGAGGACCTCGTCCGGCACGACGGTATAAGCTTTCAGGGCTTCGCGACCGCGCCTGAAGTGCGTTATCGCCGCGACGGGGCGACCTTCAATGTCGAACCCCGCCCGAGGCTTGCGGTCAACACGACAGAGGCCGCAATTCAGGCGGCCGTATCGGGTATCGGCATCATCCGCGTACTCTCGTACCAGATTGCAGACCAGTTACGTTCTGGCGCCCTGCAGGAAGTACTTGTGGAGTTTGCGCCGGCCCCGCTACCCGTGAATGTCGTCTACGGACCAGCCGATCCATTGCCAACGAAGGTTCGATGCTTCCTGGATTGGATTACGCCCCGCTTGCGCGATCAACTGGCCCATTAAATTCCGATCAGGACCTACCACCGATTAACTCTATTTCATGAAACCAACCGTGTATGGGGCTGTCTGCCTCATTGCGTCTGAGGCGTCCTTGCAGTCAGTTTATTTCCGTCGGGGTCACGAAGATATGCAACGAACGCCCCGTTCGGACGTGCCGTGGGCGGGCTCTCGATTGCCGTTCCGCCGTGTGCGACACCGGCGGCGTGCCACGCCAGGACGTGGTCGGGGGTCGTCGCCGCGATACCGATTGTTCCACCGTTGGCAGCGGTCGCCGGTTTGCCGTCAATGGGTGTCGTGATCATCAGCCGCCCTCCTTCATGGGCGTAGATCAGTCGGCCTCTGGCGTCCATCTCGCCGGGCTTGCCGCCCAGAGCGACGAAGGTGGCATCATAGAAATCTCTCGCGCGCTCCAGATCGTTGCTGCCGATCATGACGTGGGTGAACATGTTTTATCTCCTCTGGACTGCCCGTCCGTTTTCGTGACTTTTAGCGGTCGAAGTTTCTTAGATATCTTGATGGTGACGTTCCGAGAGCCTTCTTGAACATGGTAATGAACGCCGACACCGATTCATATCCGAGGTCGCCCGAAACCTGCTGTACTGTCGCCCCTGCTGAAAGGCTTCGGATTGCGACGATCAATTGCAACTGTTGGCGCCAGCGGCCAAAGGTAAGGCCGGTCTCCTGCTGAACGAGACGTGCGAGCGAATTCTCGCTCATCGCCACTCGCGTTGCCCACTGCGCCATCGTACTGCGGTCGGACGGGTTATTCGCCAGTTCCGACGCAATCTGCACAAGCCGCGATTCATCCGTCAGCGGCAGATGAAGATACTCTACCGGCATCCGTGACAAGGCCGACAGAAGCAGCGTCGTCACGAGTTCCGAGTGAGCCGTCGCAACCTCGGACTGATCGGCCATCTCGATGATGAGTTCCCTGACGAGTGGCGAGAGGGAAAGCGTGCAACACCGGTTCGGCAGATCGGCAGCCCCCGGTTCAACGAACAGGAAGAACAAGCGCGCGTTGGCAGTGGCGACATTGCTGTGAGGCATGCCTCCTGGCACCCAGACGCCGCAGTGAGGCGGAACCATCCACATGCCGCTCGGAACCCTGCATGTCACACCACCGCGCAGGGGCATGACGAGCTGGCCCTTGCGGTGTTGATGTTCGGGCGCCTCGCGTTCGTTTTGCGACACGTCGATCCTGACTGCGCGCGCGGGCGCAGGGGAGCTTTCGAGCTCGTGGTCGGCCAAGGCGCCGGAGAGGGATATTTGCGACTGGTGGAATTTAGTGATCATCTGATGGTATATCTAAATTCTTCCGCGTGCTTTGTCGATAGGGTCACACCCGGCGAACAGGCTGGAGAACGATCATGGCACTTCAAAAATTCGACGACCGTCGGTGGTCTGACATTGTCAGGACTGAAATTCGTCTGCCCCTCAAAGAGCCTCGCAGTCTTTGCATTTTGACTCCACCCCGAACGCGGACAAAGTCGCCGCGCGCCGGCCGCTTTAAAAGAATCACGACCGGTCTCCTTTCGAAAGCCCGCGCGCTTCTCGGCCGTCAACCGGGGGCCGTGTCTACCGGTGCGTGCACGGACCAGGCCGAAGCCTACCTGCACGCCTGCCTCGCCGCACCGTTCTTTTGTTATGTCTCGCCAGCGATCTATGGCCTGCCGAACAGCGTCACCTGTGATGAACAAGGCGCGGAGCAGAACATCTCCAGGCCGGGAGATGACATTTGAGTGTCCGACCAGTCGTTACCAGGGGGAACGTGATCTTTTCGCTGAAGACGTTCGGCGCAGCCATGCTGGCATATCTCGTAGCCCTCAGTTTTGATCTGAACCGGCCGTACTGGGCAGTTGCAACCGTTTATATTGTCGCCCACCCGCTCTCCGGCGCGATCTCGTCAAAGTCGGTCTATCGGCTTCTCGGAACACTGATTGGGGGTGGCGCGACAATTCTCATGGTCCCGAACCTTGTGAACGAGCCGATATTGCTCTCCGGCGCGATCGTCGTATGGGTTTCTGCATGCACCTTCTTCAGTCTGCTTGATCGCACGCCTCGCAGTTATGTTTCGCTGTTGGCGGGCTATACCGTGCTTCTTGCGGGATTGCCGCTGGTCAACACTCCGGCAAACGCTTTCGATATTGTCGTTTCCCGCACAGAGGAGATCGGGCTCGCGATCATATGCGCCTCGATCGTCAGCCACATTGTTTTTCCGGTTCACGTAGGAACAACTCTTCTCAACCGGATCGACGGCTGGATGGCGAGGGTGCGGAAGCTCCTCGAAGCGATAACTGCCGGCGAGTTGGAAGGAAGCCAAAGCAGGATGGAGCGCAGCGCACTGGCTGCGGAGGCGGCCGATCTGCGTTCGTTTGCGGTTCATCTTCAATATGACGGATCCAGATACCGAAATAGAGTGGCACTGGTGAAGTCGCTGCATCATCGGATGGTGTCCTTCCTCCCGTTGCTGAGCGAGCTGGAGGATTTGCGACGATCACTGGGCAGGCTAGACCCCTGCGGCCACGAAAAGGCATTGGCGATGATCAGGGAGGCGGGTTCTGATCCGAAAAGCTCCTCCCGGACGATCGCGATCGATGCAATCGCCTCTTTCGCCGCGCCTCCGACATGGGAAAAACTTCTTCTCGCCAATTATGCCCGCGAGCTGCGGACTGTTTCTCGACTTTCTGCGGAGTGCCTCACTCTTCGAAAATCCATTGAAGATGAAAGTGGAGCAAGAGCGGCCCGCGCTCCTGAGAGAACGCCCGCACCGCATCGTGATATCGGAATGGCGTTGCTGTCATCGCTGACAGTCGCGATCTGCGTTGCGACGTCACTCTTCTTCTGGATCGCAACCGGCTGGTCCGACGGAATGACCCTCGCCCAGATATCGGGCGTCCTTTGCTGCCTCCTTGCCACGATGGACGACCCGGTCCCTGCCATGCGCAAATTTGCCAATGTGACGATCGGCGCCGCCATTGCCACATTCATCTACGGCTTTGCGATCCTTCCGCTCATCGACGGTTTTGCGCCACTTGTCGCTGCTCTTGGATTGTTTTTGATACCCGCGGGCATATGTCTCGCAGTGCCCTCGCTTGCGCTGGTTGGTATGGGGCTCTGCATCAATTTCCCTCTTCTTCTCACGCTCCAGGCACATCCAGGATCCGATTTTGCCACATTCACGAATGCGGCGGCCGCGACCATACTCGCAATGGTCTGGACGATAGCGGTCTGCGGCATCTTTCGATCCGTGCAAACCGAAACAAATGCCAGACGGCTTTTTTCCGTTACCCGGAGACATGTCGCAAACATCGCCTTTGGCAAACACGCCGATGGTCTTGTCACGCGACATCGCATGATTGACGTTGCCGGCCTGTTCGCCTCACGAGCGGCAAGACTCCCGCCGACCTCGGAGGTCTATGATCGCGACCTTTTAAGGGATATCCGGGTGGGGCTGCATCTGGTCGCTATGCAGGAGCTCATTGCAGAAGTTTCGGAGGGTCTCCGCCTCACCGTTGAACCGGTCTTCCGCGCAGTCGCGCCCTTATATGACGGCCTTCCGGCTGAACGAGGGGCTTCGCTGGAAAACGCCCTGCGGGCGCTCGATGATCTGATCCTTTCGACTACGGCCACCACCGACATGGATATCGAGCTTCTGCTGCAAGCCGTCGCTCTTCGCCTTTGCATAGCTCCGGAGGCTGACAGGCCTGTTCCCGGAATTCCGGTTTCGGAAAGGAACGCTGCATGATGGGAGAACTCGATCTTTATGGCGTCTTTTTGCCGTCGTCCGCAGCGCTCGCCCTGTTTGCTTATGTCGGGTTACGCGTTCTCGCTTCCCTTCTCGGCAAGATCGGTTTTTACCGGGCGGTTTGGCACCGCTCTCTGTTCAACCTCGCCCTGTACATTACTCTTTTCGGCGGATTTTCTGCCGCTATCGACTGGTTTTGATGATGATGAAAAATCTGACGTTCACCGCGGGTCAAGTCCTTCTGACCCTGTCCATGACGGGTTGCGCTGTGGTGTTGGGCTGGCACCTGTGGTCCTTCTACATGGAAGCGCCATGGACGCGTGACGCCCATCTCCGGGCGGATATCGTTCGGCTTGCACCGGATGTTTCCGGGCCTGTCACCGAGGTTCTGGTGTCCGACAATGCACAGGTTGAGAAAGGAACGCCATTGTTTCGCATCGAAACGGATCGCTTCGAACTTGCGCTGCGCGAGGCAGAAGCGCAGGTAACAGGGACGAGGGCGGCGGCGGAGCTGGCGAAAACCGATTTCGAACGATATCAACTGCTTGCCTCAAAGGAAGCAGCCAGCCTCAAGGAGCGGCAGCAAGCAGAAAGCCGGATGTATCAGGCAGAGGCCGCCTATCGATCTGCACTGGTCGCGCGGGATCTGGCAAAGCTGAACCTTGAACGAACAACGGTGAGGGCGCCGGCATCCGGGGCGATTACGAATTTTTCCCTGCGCAGGGGTAACTATGTCGTGGCTGGAACTGCCGTGGGCGTCCTTATGGAAAAAGAATCCATCTACCTTGCAGGGTATTTTGAAGAGACAAAACTGCCGAGAATCCACATCGGTGATCCAGTTACGATCAATATCATGGGCGAAGCTCAATCGGTCACCGGACACGTCGCCGGAATTGCTGCGGGGATCGAGGATAGGGAAAGAAGCGATACTGCCGGCTCGCTGGCAAGCGTGGCGCCGACATTCTCATGGGTCCGACTGGCCCAGAGAATTCCGGTGCGGATCGAGATCGACGACGCCCCGACAACGGTTCGGCTGGTTGCGGGACGGACTGCGACGGTCTCGATTGGGGAGACGAAGAACTAGGGCGGCACCTTCGCTCGCCTTGGTCCCGGCCGATGTTCCCGAAGGGATGTGTTCAGGTTGCGATATTCATAGACGGAGCGCGAGACTGAGACGGCGATGCCCACATGTTGCTCGGTACTGCCCAAATCCAGCGTCGAAGCCGGGTCAGCCACTGTGGTGACGTCCCACCCCATCCAGTTCCGATAGGCTCGACTTACCGCACGAAGTATTGTTAGGTGAGCCTACACGAGAGCGAATGTGTCGGAGGGGCCGCATGAGACTCAGGAGCCAGATTCTTGCGTTGGCCATCGGGCCTCTTGTTCTTGTGATTATCATTATCACCGCGTTGATCACGTGGCAGTCAATGACGCTTGCGCGCACGAGCATCGATGCGTTCGAGCGGAACATGCTTGCTGCAAAGGAGGCTGAACTCCTCAACCTCACCAATCTTGCCCTTTCGGCGATCCGCTCAGTCTATGACCGGGCAGGGCCTGATGACGAGGCTGCGAAGGAAGAAGTCAAGCGCATCCTGACCGGTCTCGACTACGGTACTGACGGCTATTTCTTCGTCTATGACTATGACGGGCTGAACGTGGTCCATCCGCGACAGAATTTCCGTCCGGGGAACAATTGGCTGGATCTCCATGATCCCGATGGTAACCGGGTAATCTATGATCTCATCGTCGAGGCGAAAAAGGGGGGAGGGCTGGTCCAGTACAAGTGGGAAAAGCCTTCCACCAAAAAAATGGCCGACAAACTTTCCTTTGCGGCCGGCCTCGACAAATGGCGCTGGATGATTGGTACAGGCGTTTACCTCGACGACGTGTTTGCGACGACGGCGGCGGCGAAGGAGGAGTTGCGGCATTCAATCACCTGGAACTTCCTGATCGTCGCCCTGTTTGCGGTTCCCGCCGTATTGTTGGTGTTTGCCACCTGTATGCTGCTCAATCTGCGTCAGCAGCGGCTGGCGGATGGCCGGCTCAAGGAATTGATGCAAAGGATCATCGATACCCAGGAGGAGGAGCGCCTGCGCATTGCGCGGGAACTGCATGACGGCATTTCCCAAAATCTCGTCGGCGTGCGTTTTGCGATCGATCTGGCGCGACGCAAGGTCACGCCGGATAATGCCGGTGCTGTCGAGGCAATCGGCAAAGGCGCCATTGCGCTGAATGAAGCAATCAAGGAAGTCCGCCGCATCTCGCACGATCTTCGCCCGCGTGTCCTTGACGATCTGGGGCTGACAGCAGCTCTGGAATCGCTGATCTCGAGTTTTTCCGAACGCACGGGAATTGCGGCAACGCTTGAATCCGTGGCCTTCAAGCATATGCTTGTCCCGGAGGCACGGGTTGCGCTCTACCGTGTCGCACAGGAGGCGTTGACCAATATTGAGCGCCATGCGGATGCGACGCAGGTCGCCATCAGGTTTTCCAGTCGCGATGAACGGGTCCAGATGGATGTCAGCGACAATGGCCGCGGCTTTCCGGCGGTTCGGACCGAGAACGGGATGCCGGCAAGCAAGGGGCTCGGTTTGAGAAACATGCAGGAACGTTTGACGCATTTCGGGGGCAGGCTGGATGTCGAAAGCTCCGCCAGGGGAACAATTCTGCGGGCGGTGCTGCCCATCACCACCATGAAGGACAGCAATAGCGGCTTACAGGAGGCCGCCGAGTGACCGTTCATCCGATCCGTGTGCTGCTGATCGATAACCATCCTCTGGTTCTGGATGGGTTGAGGGCCGTGCTCGAGACGTACGAGCATCTCGCAGTCGTTGGAACCGCGGCGTCCGCCATGGCCGGTATCGATGCGACCGTCGCCACGCGGCCCGATGTGGTGCTGATGGATATCAACATGCCGCAGATCAATGGCATCGACGCCCTGGAACTGTTCAAGGAAAAGCAGCTTTCCGCCCGGGTGCTGATGCTTTCGATGCATGACAGCCGGGAATATATATCGACCTCGGTCATGTATGGTGCGGCCGGTTACATTCTGAAGGACGTGGCGACCGAAGAAATAGTCGCGGCAATCGAAACGGTGGCTGCCGGCGGCACCTATTTTTCCTCGGGTGTTCGCGATGTGCTGATGGAGGGGTCTTCCGGCAGGCTGAAGGCGCTGACGACGCGCGAGCAGGAAGTTCTGCTGCTGATTGCGCGCGGAAAGAGCAATCGTGACGCTGCGCTTGCGCTCGACATCGCCGAGCGCACGATGGAAACCCACCGCAAGAACATCAAGAGGAAGCTGGATATAGCGACGACTGCCGGTCTCATCCGCTATGCGATCGATAACGGGCTTATCAAAGAATAGCCGCAAAGGCCAAAGGCCCCTGAATGTCGCCATCCAAGGGCCTTGGTAAAGTTCTATGTCGGCTTATTTGCCGGCCGTCTGCATGGCATAGCCGTAGCTGTCATAGGTATACTCGGCAACGCGGAACCATTCGAAGCTCTCGTCGCGGAACTTCTTCCAGCCCGGATAGATCTTGGCCCATGTGGGATGCTTCTGCGTGTACTCGTCATAAAGCTCGAAGGTCGCCTTATAGGCGGCGTCGAGCACATCGCGGGGCAGCGGACGAAGCTGCGTGCCCTTGGAAACCAGCGAGCGGATCGCATCCTTGTTCTTGACGTCGTAAAGCGCCTGCATGTTGATGTTGGCGGCCTTGCATGCGGTGTCGAGCGCTGCCTTGTATTCATCAGGCAGTGCTGCATATTGGTCCTTGTTGACGAAGAAGTGGATCGTCAACCCACCCTCCCAGAACGCCGGGTAATAGTAGTATGGCGCGATCTGGTAGAAGCCGAGCTTTTCGTCGTCATAGGGACCGACCCACTCTGCGGCATCTATGGTGCCCCGTTCCAGCGCCGGATAAATGTCGCCGCCCGGAAGCTGCTGCGGCACCGCGCCAAGCTTGGCGAGCACCTGCCCCGCGACGCCGGCAATACGCATCTTGAG
>Ga0099826_10001554_pt1 | contig 13935 bp, 10 predicted proteins | sample Mtrugardesep15_FD_76830 | JGI IMG/M metagenome (GOLD analysis project Ga0099826, IMG submission 76830) | Root nodule microbial communities of legume samples collected from California, USA - M. trunc garden sep15 | ecosystem: Host-associated > Plants > Roots > Nodule | place: USA: California... | reverse complement strand
TCTCTGGTAGAATTTTTTTATGAAAAAAAAAAAAAACTTAAGCGAGGGAATAAACTTATAAGGTCAAAATAGACATGAACAGTAACAATTTTTCTAATGAGCTTCTAGCTTTTTTTTTTCTATCTTATATTGGTTTTTTTTATAAGCTATTTTAAGTAGTTTATGACTATTTGGTAAAACTAATTTATACGAACAACAATTTCTAAGCACCTTCCCCCTAAAGGAAAGAAAAAAAAATTCGAAGCTCCTGTTTATATTCATTCACGTTGAAAACAAAACAAAACAAAACGTTCGTCCATTCCACTCCTACATTTGTTTTCTTTTATTTTTCTCGTTTGACAAGCTTCGAGTATACCATTCCAAACATGTGCTAACTTTATAAGACTAATATTATTTTTTAGGGTTAATGATGTGTTTCGTCTTGCAAATAGGGGTCGTTTAAAAATTCGTCCTTGTATTCATTAATCCTTGCAAAGTTTAATCAATGTCACTAAACCACACATGAAATTCCAATTTTACCCTTGGGTTTCCAATTCTTTCTTCCCCTTCTTAAGGGCAAAATTGGAATTTCATGTGTGGCAGTGATTGCTTTTAACTGATTAAACTTTGCAAGGCTAAAAAACAAGGATTAACGAATACAGAGACAGATTTTTAAACGACTCCTATTTGCAAGGACGAAACACATCATTAACCCTATTTTTTAAAAAATTTGTTGACATATATTTCTTCTTTCTATTTTGTTTTGTCATTTTCTCCCTCTCTCTATCTTCACATTATTTTTGAAATGCAAGTGAATTTCATTCACATAACATGTTGGGACTTATTTCACCAAATAATCAAAGTGAATGTTAGAGACATTGTTGAAAAGTGATTCTCATTAACACTTCTCTAAAAAATACTACTACATACCATCATTGACCACGTACAACAACTATACATAATTAATCATATATTTGAATTGTGCAAACCATATAATTCTCGGATGAATACAAGAATATGGTGTCTTGAATGTGTCAAAATATGTGTTCAAATTAACAAGATATTCATTAACTATTTAATAAACGAAATTAACCACATGTGAAATGCATAATAGTTTTGTGTAAAAAAAGTTACGAGTTCAAAAAACATGAAACCATCAACCATTTAATATAACTAATTAACCTATACATTTAAACTATGTTAAGGTAACCATGTAATTAAAATGTAAACAGTAAAATACAATGTATTTATTTGTGTCAAAAGAAACTGCCTCAATAACATTTTTGTTCTAAAATACAAGTTCTTTTGGCAATAGTACCCCAAGTCTTAAAAGTTCATTAGGCAAGAATCAAGTGTATAACTCGTAAGCATATAACACCGTTTACATAACTCTTTCGAAGAGAAATTATAGTTTGGCCTCTCAAAAAAAAAAAACACAAGAACTCATCATTACAAAGACTGATCATGAAGATGATAAAACAAATTCCCACAGTAAAACTCATACCACATCACTGCGGTTACAGACCTACGGTGCATGTTAAATATCCATTGTTTCAAAATGTTACCATTTTATCAATACAATTTGTTCATTTAGAAACCAAAATTGTTAAGTAAAAAATACCAAGAAACAAAATTCCAGCTCCAGATTAACAAGAAAACAATAATAATGTAGTAGAATAAAGAATGTACGAACAGAACAACACCGTTTCTTGCAAAAAAGATTAATCACGTAAATGAGTGAAAGAAAGAACCCGGAGGGTTTACATCAAGAAAACAATAATAATGTAGCAGAATAAAGAATGTACGAACAGAACAACACCATTTCATACAAACAAAATTAATCACATAAATGAGTGAAAGAAAGAAAAGCATCAGAAATCACCTTGCCTCATGGTGGAATGAGATTGTAGGCCAGCTAGGTTGGAAATACAAATGTTGTTAGCCAATAAAAGATCCAAAATTGATCTAGGGCAACTCACAAATTCCAACAGTTATTTTTGCTGGACTAAAGTATATAGTATAAATTTTCAGCACTAAAAATCCCCCGAAAAGTATAATGATAACATAAGTTGATTCAGCAGCAAGAAATTATATTCTGGATTCTGGAAACAAATCATGTAAATCAAAACAAGTCTATCCAGGATAATGCATATTATCCAAAAATGATAATCTAAAGTAAACTGTAAGCAACAAAAATTTGAAGATTAAGGAAATTCAAACTAAACATTGGACTGCATTCCCAACTCAATTTCACTCATTGTCATCCTCATCATCATCTCCGGCTGCAGAATTGAGAGCTTGCAAGCGAGAGACCAACTTTGTCTTCCTTTCCTTGTAGGTGAGCTTCTTCAGGTTGTACCTGCTCGGAAGACAAACAACGCATCTTCAGTACAATTTTCACTTATCAAACAAAATTACATGCAATTTAATTATACAATCATAAATGCGGCTGAAATACTACTAATTCAAACAGGGTCATTCCACTTGCTAATCATCAATAGTAAATAGTCACAAACATCCTAATGCAATACCTCTTGTGTTCCTTTGGTGGCTGCTTCTCGGGCTTTTTGATTGAGGGATCTGCACGAATGGCAGCATGAACCTTTTTGTATAGTTCCTCGATTCCATCCGCTTCAATTCCACGCTTGATATATTCACTGAAATGGGTTTGATATTTTTCAGGTTCATCCTCCATCAATGTCTACAAAAAAATATTAGAAAGCTGATTAAAAAAAGATCTCAAACTTCATAGGATGAATGCCTTACAAACTAAAAACGAAAAGGACTCACTAAATACAATATTTGAACACACCTTCATATAGGCAGCAACATGTCCCCCAAAGATGTACTTTCGGTGAACCTCAGCATCAAGCTCTTTTTTCTCCTTGTCAAAACCAGCAAACCTTTTGTCACTGTGAGGAATATCCAGACCCCCATCCAAAGCTCCCTGCAGCCAATCAAAGCAATTTAATAAATATCAACGTAAGAGAACACAAGACACAGGTTATTCATATTAGCATGAAATACCTTGAGTGCACCAAAGACCCGGTTTCCAGTGGTGGTCTTAACGAGACCAACATCAAGGAGAGCACGGAATGGCCTCCTGGAGTCAGCTGGTTCCACTGAATAATCCTCTCCGGTTGCCTGAGTAAAAAAAGACATACAAAGGTGATGAATGCACATAGAAAAGAATAGGGATAACTGAGGTAGATAAAAAGTGTAAAATGTTGATGTATGTATACCTCAACATTGCCTTCATACTCGTCATCCATTTCAAGAGTTTTAAGAACTCGGCGAGCCAAAAGGAGACCAGTGCAATAAGCTGGTAACAATGAAATGAATTACAGGGATTAAATGAGTAGAAAAAGAGGCATAAATTGAGAAAGTAAAGTTGGAAGTACCTGCAGCATAGTTAGTAAGGCCTACATGGAGGCCAAAGTGAGGAAGCTCATGTGCGTAAGCAGCAGCAAGAACAATATCGCCAGCAATGGTGGCAGAGACAATTTGACAGACAATGTCTTTGTTTGTCTATGAAGTTATAAATATGGTTAGGGATTGGAAATTAAAAAGTAGCTAACGTTATGGAGTGTGGAAAGAAATTACCAATCGAACAACGCAACGATATTTGGGAGTGCCGTATTTGTTAGCATCTTGAGTAATCAAACGAACCCTGGCTCGGTAATCAGTCTTACCCTCTCTTCTTCTCTTGAATTTCACTTGAAATCGTTTGAAGTACGCATTTGACTTCTGAGCCTTCACAAATGCCTGAATCAACGACAAACATTCTTTAGTTAGTTAATCATCGTCTCAACGTAGATTGAAAAGAGAGATACGCACCATTCCGAACGGGGCTGTCTGCTTTGGTGAAAGAGAGAAGAGAAACCTTTGTCTTCCAGTTAAAAGACAGTTTTTTAGGGTTTCCCTTGGGCTGCCTTTGCCTACGGGCCTCGTCACTTTTTTGTTCCAATGCACCCACCACCTTTTCTATTTCTATTAGCACCCCCCCCACCCTTTTTAAAAATTCACTTCATCTTGTCTTATAATACAACAATAAAAAAACGAAACAATTCTTGTCAAACTTTACTTACATTCGGATCAAATTCCAAATACAAGAATCCCTTTCTTTCAAAACTAGAAGATTAACAATAATCATACTTTTCAGTTACAAGTATTTTATTATGGATATTTTTTTTAAGGGATACTTAATTGTTAATTTCATAGAACATTGTATACTTCCTTGCATTTATTTTTAGAAATGTAATTGTCAACGAACTTTTGTTTTAAAATAAGAAAGATTAGTTTTTTAATTTGTTCAAAACTGAACTCTTCCACACATGATAGTCAAATATTATAAGGTGGATTGACACTCGTAAATTACCATCACCATCGTCACGTTCTAATCTTGTGTTTGATCATTGAGTTCATAATTATTATCTTATTGAATTGGTAACACTAAACTAGAAATTCATCGAAGGAGTATTCTATGCAAACAAATGGTAACCTGAGTTATCTTTATCGAATATACATAAGAAACGAGTTATCTTACAAAAACAAATATTGTTTCCTAATTACCAAAACTATAGTGATATAATAGACTTTTGTAATTTAGAGTCTGACTGATATGCAGGTAAAGTTTAATAAAAATTTGATCTACCCAAAACACTCACTTAGTGTAGATTTTTTTTTTCAAGGACTCACTTAGTGTAGATAATAAAACTATTTAAATACGATACCGACATGACAATAACCATAACATAAAAAAAATACATATCCATAAAAAAAAAAATTATAAATCAATACAACAATTAGACAATCTTGAACAACAAGGGTGTGTTTGTTTCAAGTTATAATTATAGATTCTTAAGAATAAAATTATAAGAACATACATGACCATGTTTGTCACACGTTTACTAAATTTTATTTCCGGGTATAAAATGTTACTGGAAATCGAAATTTTTTTTCAAAGAAAATGGTGGAAATAAAATTCCCATAGAAATGAGAATAAATTCAAGTATAACTACATGTTATAATCCTTATTTTTAAGGTTCCTTGAAATATTGTGTTAAACAAAGATCTTTTTTCTAAATACCTAGAAATAAAATTTACATCTATATATTCCAATAAATGTTTTTTTTAAAAATATATTTCAAGAAATGTTATTTTTGGGAATATATTTGGTAAAATTGAAACAAACACACCATAAAAAAATGCTAGCAACACTTACTATCGAACACTCTTGATATTCACTTTTTTATTAGATGAAATTCATGTATGTCCCACCACTTTGTGTAGGTTTTATTTTCAAAATGTACACTCATAATGATTTAAATAAATAAAAGAGTAAATATTAGAGAAAGTGTTAAAAAAGAATATTGTTAGAATTACTATAAAAAAAGCAAAGAAATGGACACAAAACAACAAGTCTAAATAAAGAGAATGAATCATAATAACTAGAATAAATAAACAAGGAAAACAATTGGTGTCGTGATGATAATTTTATTGTGAAAAAACATGAAAAATAAAGATTATTAAAAAATAAATAAATTTTTGGTGCGAACTCTTAATAAGCAAACTTTTTTTTATTCAGTAGCCTAGTAACTATAGCTGATACGGTTAAATATGGAGAAGTGAGGTCTCTATGGTTTGAAACCCGACCCCTAAGCTCACATGGACATTATTGAGCAAATTTTATCTTAGGAAAATTAGACACTTTAGCCCCTAAATGGAAAATGAGTAGTCACTTTAGTCCCTGATTGTAGAGAAATTACAAAACAGTTATTGAATATAGACTCTGATGGTCATTTCGGTGGCTAAAGTGATGAATGAAGTCTACATTCAAGAACTAAATTGATTAACATAGTCTATATTCAAAAATTATTTTGTAATTTATCTGCATTTAGGGACTAAAGCGATAACTCATATATTCAAGAACTAAATGACCTCATTCCATAAAAATCCATAACTCTTTTTTTATTCTTTTTGAAAACTTTTGTTTTGAGGATTATTTTTTGTTTTTTTTTTAGAGAGAGGATTTATTAAAATTATTGAATATTTGATATTTGATTTGATTTATTGATTTTAAAATTTTTATATATTACGGTGAAGTAATGCTTGTTCTTTGATGGTCATTTCATGGTATGTAGAATAAAAGAGAATTAAAAAGAAAAAAATGACACGGCCTTTGAAGAAAAAGATAAAAAAAAAAAGAAAAAAAAAGAGCATATTCAGTTTGACGAGGGGCGCATTAGAAGTGGAAAATGCAAAAATCGTTTCAACCAAGAAATTGAAGAAAGGGATTGAGAGAAGAAAAGCAAAACCTAGATAGATCGATCGACAACGGCAAATGCGATTTGAGAAATTATCTGAATTCTGATTTGATTTGATTTGAGAGAATCACGGTTGCCGGCGATGGAGTTGGCACAACTTGAAGCATTATGCGAAAGACTTTACAATTCACAGGATTCAGTTGAACGTGCTCACGCTGAGAACACACTGAAATGTTTTTCTATGAACACCGATTACATTTCCCAATGCCAATACATTCTTGATCATGCTTTGACACCTTATGCTTTGATGCTTGCGAGTTCTAGTTTGTTGAAACAAGTCACCGATCATAGTCTTGATTTCAAACTCCGTCTTGATATTTGTATGTATACATATACGCTCTTATCTAAATCTTAATCTTAATCTTAATCTTAATCTAATCTCTTTCTTTTGCAATGCAATGCATGTTAATTGTCAGGGACCTACCTCATCAACTATCTCGCCACCAGAGGACCTGAGTTACAACCTTTTGTCACTGCTTCTCTCATCCAACTTCTCTGTCGAGTCACCAAATTTGGATGGTTTGATGATGATCGATTCCGCGACCTTGTCAAAGAATCTACCAATTTCTTGAGTCAGGTGCTCATCTTAATCCATCCATTTAAATAGAACAAACATTTGTTTCAGGTCGTTTTACATTTTTGTTCTTTTAATCTATCTAGGCAACTCCCGGCCATTATGCCATTGGTTTGAAGATATTGAATCAGCTTATTTCTGAGATGAATCAGGTATAACATTATTTAACATGTTCAGTACTTCCGTATTCTGTATTCTACATAGCTGAACCATTATAGTTAAGTGTGAATCAATTCAACAGATCAAACATTCCTTAACGTAGCTATTGCATATTTTGTGTAAGTTGTGCTATGCTTTTTCGAACTCTGTTCTGTTTGCTAGACTTCTGTGTCCTGTCTCAGGCGAATGCTGGTTTACCTGCAACAAAGCATCGAAGGGTAGCTTGCTCCTTTAGGGACCAATCTCTTTTTCAAATATTTCAGATATCTTTAACATCGTTGGGCCAGTTGAAGAATGATGGTAAAATGGCTATACTCATACTTCATTTTTTTCCCTGTCTCTTTACTACTTTTTAGTGATCACTGGTTTGAGAGTTGTGATTATGTATTTTGCAGCCATCAGTCAATTGCAAGAACTGGCACTCTCTCTTTCTTTGAAATGTTTATCGTTTGATTTTGTGGGGACATCTGTGGATGAAAGTTCAGATGAGTTTGGCACAGTTCAGGTATCTTTTTTTTTAGTTTAATTGATGTTTCAAGGTCCTACCTTATTCATTCTACACTGGTTCGTTTATTATGCTGTAAATATGGCCGTTTGCAGATTCCATCTCCCTGGAAATCAGTTTTGGAGGACTCTTCAACGTTGCAACTATTTTTTGATTACTATGCCATTACAAAGGCACCTCTTTCGAAGGAGGTATGTACGTCATGCGTTTGTTTCTTTGATTGTGTACTTAGTCAGACCTCATATTCAAGTCATGAAAATTGCAGTCCGATATAAAATATTATTCACAAATTAATTTACATTTTGCTTTAGACATAAATTTCTTTTGTTATTGTTTTACATAGGTCATTTTAGAAAGTTTACAAAATAAGTGTTTAATCCATTCACAATTGGTTGATATATATTCTGAATAACTATTTTCCTTTCCAGGCACTGGAGTGCTTGGTGCGACTAGCGTCTGTAAGACGTTCTTTGTTTACCAATGATGCTGCCCGTTCTAAGTTTTTGGCCCATTTAATGACTGGAACCAAAGCAATCCTTCAAACAGGGCAAGGTATTGTACGCTTGTTACGTCTTTCCTTGTTTTGTATTGTACCGCCTAACCCGAAAAATATTATATTTTGTTATTGCATGTGTAAGCAAAATACATTTATTCCATATACAATAAAACCCTCCCTCTCTCACCCCCCTCCCCCCTCTCTCTCTCTTACAGATATAGACATATTTATATGACAAAATGTATACAATGGTCCTTTAAGTTTATTTAATTCTACCATATTAGTTCTTTGCATTTTTTCCCAATGAGGTGTTTTAAGTTTCAAAACGTTCAGGCGTTGCCCCTTTTTTTTAGTTTTCATTTAACTCCGTTAAAAAAAGTCTATATGACTGTTGTAATGCTGATGTGGTATGTCAAAATAGGATTTTAGTTAAAAATATTTATTTTTCTGAATAATTTTTTATTAAAAATAAAAAACCCCAAATTAAAATTAATTTGAGTTCTTCTCCTTCTTCTTTAATTGAAGAGGAAGCCCTTGAATGGTGGGCATAGGATTGATGTGGGTGAACCCATGGCGATGTTACTTGCTGGTTTTGGTTGCGTAGTTGAAGATTTTTCACCACTGCGAGAGTCCCTTGAAGGACTCTGCATAGTTGAATCCGTGGGCTGTTACATGCTGGTGTTGGTTGCACGTAATGAACAGCTTGTTTTGGTGATCTAGGTGATGATTGGTCGAAGCTCATGACATCAGAATTAGTTTTTACATGCATATTGAAAATTAAAGGAAAAGCACCCTAATAAATCTTTGCAAGATGCAAAATTTAATGACACCCAGCCAGACGAGAAAAATTTATGCTTTCGCTTCAATTGTTTGTGAGTAGGGATGAAAGTTTGGTATCTCATGCAGTAAATGTAGAATTGAAAAAAAGGTACAAAACCCTTATGTGGGTTTGCCTCAGGGATGTTAACGAATACAGTATTTAGTGTTAGGTTGTGAATTTGGGTGGAAAACATGAAAGATAGAAACTAAAAAACGGGCAATGCCATGTGTGAATTTTGAAAGAACTTAGTCGGAAAAAAAACTTTAAGAACTAATCCAGTGCAATTAAATCACTTTAAGGACCACGTGTGTATTTTACCTATTTATATTCACGGATTAGGCATCAGGGAAATTCATCCCTGCACTCGAGTTGTTCAATTTCTGCCTCATCACAAACCAATCAAAGTTGTATTTTATCCGCCAGTGTAGGAAATGAGAGTTCCAACCTAAACTTTGTGATAGCAGGTTGTATAGTTCATAGCTGAAATTAAACTACCTGTGGACCGCCTTTGCAGAAAAATAAACTACATGTGGATCAGTTTTGTTAAATGGTGGCTATGGCATAGTGGATTTTGTATGGTGGGCCATGCAGGCCATGGCGTCCGTTGCATAGATTTTTTGAAAAGGGAAAAAACGTAGTTGGATCATGCGGCCCAAACCAGTTCCAAGAGTGTGTAAAACCCCAAAATTGAATGCAAAGAACTTTCTTTATTCCTATATGTTTCCAAAATGGCCATCACTCTTCCTCATGCCGTAGAGTTTCCTTCCTTGCACTTCCCGGTTGACGACTAATGCCCTCTGCCATTTATTGTCTTTTGGTGACTACTATCCGTTGGGGACCTTCTCTGGAACTGTCCTCCGGTGTGATTCCCTATTCTGATCCGATTTTCTTTTTTAATTTTTTAAAAATAAATTCCCCCATGTGCTGTCCTATTCTTTCAAGCTATTATAATTGACCGGGAATACAGACAACGTAGTTCGTATACTGTAACGTCCTGAATTTTAATTCAAGACATTGTTTAATATTTTTATTATTTTTTATAGAAAACATGAGCAAGGAAACTAATAGAAAATTATTCTTTAAAATTTATTATTTTCAAATGGAAGAAATCCACATCCGGATTTTCTAACGAGTTAGCGCTAAAAGAATAATACACTTCAAAAATCATCACATCTTGAGCTAGCTTTTGGAGTTGTGTTATGAGGCCTAAGCCCAAATTTAAAAAATAACCATCTTCAGTTATTTTGAACATTTATTTTTTTCTTCTCTATTGCTTTATGACATCTTGATTATGAGATTAATGATATTTTCCCTTAATTTTATTCTATGATTATGGTTCTCGACGTACATTTTTTTTGTTTTTTCTAATACTGTTATTTGTTTATTCTATTTTATTTCTGTTTTTTTATATCTGTTAATTAATTTTAGTTGTTTTTGTTTTTAAATTTTACGACAAGAGGTTTTGATGTCCTGTACTTGATTAATATGCATTTGTTTTTGTAGTTTATGACATTGTGATTAAGAGAATAATGATGTTTTCTATCAATTTAGTATATGATTCTCTGACTTTCGTTGTTAGATATTTTGGCTTTTAATTTTTTTCTTCACTTTTTTACGTGTGTGTGTGTATACAATTATACTTTTGTTTTGTTCACTACTATGCTTCCAACATAGGTTGGAATGCCATCTGTCTTGTATTTCTATGTTGGATTTCTTACTTCCATAATCTGTCATTGATGACACTGTGTGAATGTCTCTCATCAATCACCACACAGGAAACTCATTAGTCGAATTTATGTAATGATACTTTATTTTTTAATTGCATTAAAATGGGAAATCCAAAGTAAACCCCTCCTGGTTTAGCAAATTAAAAAATGTTACGAAAATAGAAGTTGAACATAAGAAATATGCCCATCCTGCGGATATGTTTTCAAGCAATATTTTGTTTTTAATTTTTCATTTCTTTGTTTTTCCTTCTTGTTAGCCATGGATTTATAATTTTGACTGTTTTGGGGAAGCAGGTCTTGCAGATCATGATAATTACCATGAGTTTTGTCGTCTTCTTGGTCGGTTCAGAGTGAATTACCAGGTAGGTTTTTGTGCAGTTTTACTCCATTTGTGGGATATCTATTTTTTGTAATTTTATACAAACATCCCATCATATTTCACAATATTATTGTACAAACATCTATTTTTTCTAATCATATTTCTCCACGATGGATATTTTTTTAGTGTTTTAAAAAGTAATATTATGATGTGGCTAGATGGTGGTGCAATATAATTGAGCTGTGTAAATCTCGTGTATGGTGTTAGCGTATAATTATTAAAATCTTTTCCTTACTAATTGGTAGCTATGCAATGTGCATAAGCATACGTAAGGACATGAGGTTCATGGGGGGAAAGCTAGGTACATGCTTTGGCTTAGAAGGGCAGTGTGCATTGCACAAATTTACACTTTAAATACTTGCACAAATGGCCAATTATTTACTAGTTTTTGTTTGTTTTTCTGATTTGTTAGTTTGCTTAAGCTTGTCATGCATAGACAGTTTTATTGATAAAATTTGGTGGAGTATTAAGTATTTTCATACTCTTCAGTTTATTCTATCTAAATTTGTAAAATAAATGTTGCAGTTGTCTGAGCTTGTCAACGTGGAAGGCTATAGCGATTGGATACGTTTAGTTGCAGAGTTCACTCTTAAATCTTTGCAATCATGGCAGGTTAATTAATGCGTCACTTTTATGAATTTTCCTGATAATACATGATTTATTGTTTTCAAAAATCACATGCTGTCTTTTTAAGCCATTTATCTTTGGAATAACGGCACTGCTACACCCACCTTTGAAAACAAAATTCAGGATGCCGATCATCTGAGAATTTCATTAAGATAAATGTCACAAATCATCAAAGTTTCAACTTTGGTTATTCAAGTGACATGAAATATTGATTAAATTGATACCTTCATGTCAGTGGGCCAGCAACAGTGTCTACTACCTGTTAGGGCTGTGGTCCAGATTGGTGTCTTCTGTTCCATATTTGAAGGGTGATGCGCCAAGCTTACTGGATGAATATGTTCCTAAGATTACTGAAAGTTTCATCACATCAAGATTCAATTCTGTGCAGGTGTTTCTAATTATCCGTGCATCCTTTACTGATTGCCTGCCTTCCAGGCCGTATGCATTTTGTTTAACACCTCTGTTAATGAGACTACTTTCAAATATAACTGCTGTCGTTTTTTTCAGGCTGGATTACCTGATGATCTTGAGAACCCCTTAGACAATGCTGAACTTCTTCAGGATCAATTAGACTGCTTTCCATATTTATGCAGATTTCAGGTAATCCTATATATTTTATGTTATCATTCTTATCTTTTTGATGACAGAAATAATTTCCAAAGGAGGATATAAACAAAGTTGCAGAACAAGACAACTAAAATAAACGGGAACTGGAAGTGAAAACTCATTTCCATATTCCGTGCTTGTTTAAAATGCAATAAATAATTGATATAGCTAGTCCTACTTTTTAAAATTAAGCGAATCTGCAGTTATCTTATATACAAATGCAAAGAAAAGTTGCAAGCAAACCCTAGAAAACCCCTAGGTTTGCCATTAGGTTTTTTACCAAAATGCCCCCTCTTGGGCTCCAAAATGCAAAGCCATGTGATAATTCTGCCCATTGATGGTGTCAATGCAATCAAACAATGCCATTTGTATCATAGTTTCTTCTATAAAAAAAGCACAATGATTATCCTAATCTTATGATGCATTCTTAAGCAACAATAAAAATGATTTTGTTAGCCTAGATAAGAAAACAATGATTTCATTGTTACTCTCTCTGTTGTCAAAGCGGCGCGACGTGGCCACCCCAAAAATTGACGCGGCGCGGTATGCGGACGCGTAGCGGCCGCTATTTCATGACGCGGACACTAAGACTAAAAATTATATTATTACTAAAGGACTAATAAAATATGGAAAAAAATATATTTAGTATTAGTATAAATGAAAAATTAGAGATTATTAATTGTTTTTAGTATTAAATACTATTATACTTAAATACTTTTAATGTTAAAATATCATATTGTATAGTATTAAAATACCTTAAACAATGTACTTAAGAAACAAATTAATTGTATACACTTATTAATTTAAAAACTATATATCATACCATATTTTTTTGATAAAGACAAAAATATTATATCATGCCATAATTAAAAAACAATATACTATACTATGTATTATTTATTATTCCTTTAAAAAAAGTACTATTACTATTAATTTAGTAAAACAAATTATTATTATTATTATTATTTATTTTTTTGAGAAAGTATTATTATTATTATTATTATTATTATTATTATTATTATATATAAGTGTGACTTTTTTAAATCACATTGGTAATTATTAATAATTATTGAAAATACAAAAGGAATGTAAAGTTAAATGAACAGAGAGGAATCAATTAAAAAAAATAAAAATTATAGTGATATAGAAAGAATGCAAAATGACAAATAGGTAGGTAGTAGTGGGTTACAGGCTGTCCCACTTTGTATTCATATCTCATTTTTCAACCGTTAGATCTATCTTCATCCCATATTCTCTTTCCTCTTCCTCCCCTTCTCTCTCTCTCCTGCAACTCTCGCCGGAAACAGCCACCAAAACACCAAAACACGGTCGTTTTGTGTCCCTCTCTCCTGCAACTCGCCGGAAAAACCTCCAAAACACTGAAACATGGAGAAAGCGGCCGATTTGACCCGCTTTTGGTCCGCCCCGCTCCACCGTTTTGCGGCCGCTATTCCCGCATTTTCCGAACGCGCTGCGCGGTGGCGTGGTGACGCGGCAACCCATTTTTGGCTGCTCCGGCCGCGATAGCGCCGGGAGCGGCCGCGTTTGACAACAGAGGTTACTCTATACCTAAAGGCTACATCTAGGTGCAATGTTCTATGCACCTTTGACAATATTTCAAATTTACAAAAACAAAAAAAAAACTATACATCAAGACATTGAAGTTGTAATTATTAATAACAAGAGGGTTTGTCTTCTTTGGTTTCACTTTTTTAGCTACACGATAAAAGGATTTCG
>Ga0099826_10001553_pt1 | contig 13938 bp, 3 predicted proteins | sample Mtrugardesep15_FD_76830 | JGI IMG/M metagenome (GOLD analysis project Ga0099826, IMG submission 76830) | Root nodule microbial communities of legume samples collected from California, USA - M. trunc garden sep15 | ecosystem: Host-associated > Plants > Roots > Nodule | place: USA: California... | reverse complement strand
CTATCAACCACGCCGCCTCCAGGATAAAACAAGCTCAGCTACAATTGTGCGGTTAACTACTCCACTGTAGAAAATCGTTCGAGAATTACACCTTTAATATGGTACTAAGACCACTCTTTAATACTGAAACCAATATGGTACTATAACCACTCTATTATGGTATTGAGACCACTCAAATATGGTGTTACCACCATTCTAATTTTTAATTTCTCCAAATATCAATATGGTATTTCAACCACTCAAATATGGTGCTACGACCATTCTAACATCTCATTTCTCCATTAATTGAAGAAGAATATATATGTTTAAGATCATTCTTTTTATACCGAAAAGGGATTATGATCTTAAAATATTATTTATTCTAAAAAGACATAAATAATTAAAGGGTCTATGCTCTTAAGACCATTCTTGATTCTGAAGGGACAATATACCAAAAAGGGACTACATGGTCTTAAGAACACTCTTAATTTCGAAGGGACAGAAGGAGTAGAAAAAAGGAGAAGGACTCGCTCTTAATTTCGAAGGGACAGAAGGAGTAGAAAAAAGGAGAAGGACTCGTCAACACAAGTCGAAGGAGGGAGAAAAGAGGAAAAATCACAGGAAGCATCAACTGTGAATTTCGGTGTGTAGAATGCATTTTGTGAGCTCTCTATTTATAGAGAAAATTTACAATTAATAAGTGAGAATCTTTTGGAACAAGTAATTCACATATTATATCTAGTACAAAAATATCTTAATTGCGTTCCAAAATATTTTAGTAAAATTTGGGGACAAAGAAAGCACTTTCTAATAATGATTAAATTAATTATTTAATTTATCATTTTCAAATAATAAAATATTTATCAATATATATTTTTTCTCTAGTGCTTACTTCGTTCACATAGTTATGTACCCCCATTAATTAGAGGTACACCCCCACTATAAACACTATTAATGTGTGTGTTTCATCCGATGTGGGACTTCCACTTTTTTCAATTCACACAACATTAGTTCTACCCAACATGAGAATTTGTGTTTAGTCTTTTTACTAAAATTCCACACATATGTTCCAACATTTAATGAATTAAAAATATATAACTTGTCATACTCGTTAAATAATGTGGTAAACAATGTCTGTGATGATAGGTCAGTTGGTAGCGACATTGAATTATATATATAGGGACCGGAGTTTAAATTTCGGACACCTCATTTATTCACCATAAAAATGTGGCAAACAGTTTCCACGAGGATAAGTCACTTGGTAGTGACATTGCATTATATAGACAGGAGCTAGAGTTCGAAGCTCGAACACCTCATTTATTCATCTTAAAGGTGAATTTCTAGTCACTAAGCTACTAAACCAAAACAAAATGCGGTAAAAAGAACCCGTGAACATAATTCAATTGGTAGGGACATTGCATTATATATATATATACCCACACACACACAAGTGGAGGTTCGAACTCCGGTCGTGACATGCAGCTTAACAATTTCGACATTTTGCAGTTGAGTTAGGACTTCTGAATTACCGAACAAAATTAATAATGTGGTAAACATTAATTAGATACATGTATAAAAAATTAAATCTTTGAAACTAAATATTATAAACTTTGACATTTACAGTAAACTCTGTTGTTGCTCGATTCCAAACATTTTCACATAAAAGGTGAAACACAAAGCTAATAAAGCATCGTGAAAGCGAAATAACACAAGCAAAAGGGAGAAACCAAGACCAACCCTCATGCAAACCAGTGATAAGGTTGTGACCTTTCAGCATTCTGTGATTTCTCATCAGAGTCTCACATGCTCTCACGATTCAGTCATAGCTGCCATATAAACTAGTCATATGCGATGCATCCGTGTTTTTAGACCGCAGAATTATATACTAATACATATGGATTTTAACACTGGTGTTCTAAAATAAAGAGGTTTGATGATATGGTGATTGGGCTAGGCAAATGAGAGAAATTCTACTATGGTCACGTACATAAATGAATAGTGTTTGGACACACATATATTAAAAGATTATTTTTAATAATTTAAAAAAATTGATAGTAAAATTATTTAATATTTTAAAGAAAAGTATTTTTATGTATGTCTGACGAAACATTATTCATTTATGTTTGTAACGATAGAAGAATGCATGGGTAAATGAAGTGAACCAAACATTTATTTTACTATATTTTACTAACTCATCTTTTCGACTAACTTCAAATTATTAGAGTTTCATTCGCTTATAACTACAGAGTCCTTATAAAAATAAATTGATAAATATTTATCATTTATTTCAATTTCTCTTTTGATTTATATTCTCACATCCTTTTTCCTCCATTTAAGTTAAACATCAACGTCTCTTCTAGTTTATCAAAATTTTGTTTAAGGAGCAAATATTACATTGACACAATTATGAATAAAAAATGTCTGGACAGACATAAATGAAAAAAATTAATAGGGAAATAATTAAGTGACATCATTTAAATATTTTTATGTGTATTTGTGCCAAATTATTTTTTATGGAGTTATGCCCTAGCTCAAGTAAGTATTTTTCTCCGGATACGTTAATTCAAACATTGATAATATTGAATAAATACATGTTGTGTAGTGAGTAGAAAAATGGAGATTCAACACTTTAAAAGTGAATTAACCCATAAACTTAAAGTTTTAGGTTAAAGTGTAAATTCATTTTTTTTTGTGCTCTTAAAGTTTTAGTTATTTCATCGTGACTTCAAAACTTTCATAATTAGGATTTAAAGTTGTTAAAGGCCTTTGGTGGTAGGATATAAGTTTATGGAGTACTTTCGATTTCAAATATAAACATAAGTTGAATCAACCAAAATTAATGTATTTGATCTAAAATTTAAATTAAATACATTCACTTTTGTTGATTTCACGTATGTTTATAGAGTAAATGGTTGTTTTAGATTCTGACTCTGCATCTCGTTATCACAAAGGTTTTTGATTCAAGATTAAATACAAAATAGTCTCTGAATGTTCTCTTCTATTATCAGTTAAGTCCCTAACGTTAAATTTTTTTGTCAACTTATGAGGTGGCAAACGTTTTGTGCCGACAATTAATGTGTAGGAGGTGTCACAATAACTAAAGTGAAAGAAGAAAATGATCACTTTGGTCCCTTAATCGAAAATCAATATCCCCAAATTGAATCTCAAACCTTAAATCCTGAATTTAATCTCTAAATCTCATCTAATTCCATCTTTTGTTCAAAATCAAATCTTCCATTAAACAGCCAAAATCGAATGAGGGGAAACTTGTCTTCCATTTCCATCACCGTCATCATCGGTACTAATAGGGCTCCTTAGTTCTTCAGAATTGTAATCGTCATTTGTCGTTAGGAAAATCATTCTCACCAACATTCTCTTTAACATTAATATCCATGGCTAGTCAGGGACCTTAGTGACAGTAAGTGTTTACTGTTAGGGACCTAACTGATAGTAAGTATGCACAGTCAGAAACTTTAATGACTATTTTAATGTTTTCTGTTTGTTTATTCTATATGCTCTCGACATCTTCACTGAAGAAGATGACGCGGTTCTTCATAAATGAACAACAATTCGTTGGGACAACGACAAACGATAAACAAAGGAAATGCACATTTAAGAACTACTTTGTATTTAATCTTGAATTATGGACCTTTGTGACAGTGAGATTCATAGTTAGTAACTAAAATAACCATTTACTTATGTTTATATATATGAGACCGGATGAACTATAATTCAAAGCTGACTTTATACGGTACTTTTGAACTGGACTACAGTTGAATTAAACTCTATAGATCCAAAACACAACAGCTGTTGCAGGGAAGCAAAGCAAAGAATGTTAAATGTTTACACTTCACATGTCAGGTTTAGGAATAAGACAAAGAAAGCACGCGTAGGATACTTTATTTTCTTTCAATTTTTAATTTGGTTTTAACTTTTAACCTATGGTTATTCAAAAAAAAAAACTTTTAACCTATGGTCTTAATTTAAACAAACAAGTATCTACAATTGTACAAAGTGGTGACCACCACACCAAGCAAGCAAGAAAGGTCGGTCTCCTGCCTCGCATATTGGTGGAGTGAATCTGAATTGTGTCAATGCCTCAATGGTGCTATCTACTTGATGTCCAAACTACATACACATGAGACTGTAATATATGATGTAAGCTATTGAGGACAAAATATAATTCATATGTTTAACAAAAATGTAAATCAATCTTATTTTTAATTTATTTACTAATACAAAATAGTTATATATAGATTAATAAAATTTTACCAAAATATTAATTTATAGATTGCTTTAAAAAAATTATCATCATCATTATATACTTATATGTGTATGGGTCCCTTAATAGTTAATACTATTATGTTTGTATTATTTAATTTTTTAAATATAAATGTCCAAACCCTTTTCTGCCATTTGGCACATGTCAACCCCACACACCTTTTATAGTTTTGTTTTCTTATAAGAATATTTTCTAAGTCTGAAGTTACCTAAAAAATGTAGGACGTTTTATTAAGAAAATAAGCATATTAGTCATTGAATTTATGATTATTTTTTTTAAACATAGAACTTAGGGTTAGGCGAGTTTCCATTAGTCGATTGAAGATCAGGTGAATATAAAACAAGTCAATTGCAAGTAAGTTGATTTTCTTTTCTCAAGTTTAACGAGATCCACTAAGATCATTGGTTGATAATAAATTAAAACTTTGTAGAACTCGACCGTTTAAACATTATATTTGTCAATCATATTTGTAATGTCACTAACCGAAGTATTTAGGAGCACAAAAGCATGTTTTTAGATAAAGAAAACCAGAAATACCACAAAAGAAGGAAGACCAAGCCATATGTGGGGCACATGTATCCTTAACAATGGAATAGTTCACGCATTACCAACGAGATTAGCCAAGCAGGCTAAATTTTACCTGTCACGTCATTTTGACCACCAAGACTAATGCTCGTCTATAAGTATTGTGATTGTAAATTTGTTCAACATACATAATCAACTATAATTTTTTTTTTGCACAATTTATCCATTTATTGTTTTGCTTTCCTTCACATTTTATCCATTTTTTAGTTTAGTGTCTCAATAATAACTCAAACAATTTTTCTTCAACATATTCACTTGAAGAAAAAGGAATCACGATGGAAAGTTATTAGTTAATACAATAATTAATTTTCAAGTTCGACAACAATGTGACAAGTTAAATAAATTTGCGTCCTCTCCACGCTGATTCTACATTATTCCTTGCACATTAAGATAATTGTATATGAAATTTAGGTTTTTTAGAGACTGAATTGCTACTAACTAATAGAAGTGTACAAAGGCCATGTAAGTTCATGTTGTATGTGACCCGAACCCAATCCTCACATTAAATCAGGTTAATTTTAAGACTCAAATCGGTTCGTGAACCCAATTAAATCAGATGAACTTCAAGTCCAACAATAACGAGACAATATGAAGACAATACCAAGTTTGTTCCAAGACAAGTCAACATACATTTTATTAAAAATAATTAATCAACAAAAATTTTTAACCATAAGAAACATCATCAAAGTAGCACATTCTTATAAACAAATCAAAGTGGCAAGAATATTATGTTAGGAATTAATTAACATTTTGTATTCTTTATGACCAAAATAAACGGTGCTATTAAAGAGCACAATCATCAACGGTTTGCGACAATGTGAGACTAAGTAGGAGAAACAACGACATGAGATTGAGTCAGAGAAGGCGAGGAGCGGCGAAGTGTCATGTGAAACCTAGGTTGAGGTTTGAAATAGAAAATGAGCATTATGAAAGTGAAAGAATCGTTTGTGAGAGACCGAGTGTGAAAGTATGTAAAATAATATTAAAAAAACATTGTCTCTTAAATTAATTTAGGACAGAACATGAAACCTGAAAGATAACTCGAATAACTCGAATCCGATATTTATTTAAATTATATCTATGTCATATGTCCCATAATTTTTTTTTTGTTATGTTGATAATGAACCCGGTCCTTGTTTAGCCATCACAAATTTGCCCTAATATAACCTTTGATTTCATAAGCAAATTAGTTGATAATAAACTAACAATAATGTGAAACCAATGTGAGTTAACCAGTCACATCATAACCTTGACAACAAAAGTTACTCAAAGCTTTCAATTTCATGGACGTATATTTTCTAAGCATATGATTAATTTTTTTTAGGGAAAGCATATAATTAATCAACAATGTGAATCCTCTCCAAGGGATCCCTTTGAACAGAAGTCAAGTATTGATACTCTTTTTGTCAAAAAAAAAAGACTCTTGTTAGACCTGTACAATTGTTATTCTTTTTTGAAAAGACCAATTTATATTTTAATAGATTGATACTTCTGTACATGTTTCATTAGATTCCATTATTATTTTTCTTCCAGCATTACTGGCGTCTCTTTCATTTTCAGTACCTATGCAGAAATAAGAAAATATATTATACGTGTATGTATTTTTCTTCCAGCATTACTGGTCTAAAGAAATAACCTATTTTTGTTGTCACTTGTCATAAGAAAAAACCTTATTTTTGTTGTGGCATTAAATATGGAAAGTGTGTTAGGAAATAAGAGGGTTGAAGAAGAAAAATAAACACAATCATTAGAGAATTATTACTATGTAAAATTTTTTACAATACATAGACTTCTCTCACTCTCATCTAATACTCCAGTATACTCATACTCTCACAAAGCAAATATTTAAAGCAAGTTAGATATAAGCTTAAAGTGCTACCAACTAGTGCATCTAATAAAGAAATTAGGTTCAATATATAGCATTGGTCTTCCCCTTGTTTCACTAAATTAAACGATGTGAGACATAATCATCGATAACCAATATTTTCTAACATCCTTCTTTATTTAAAAAACTTAACAATCAAACCGAGATGTACCAACAATTCAATTATTCAACAGGTATGTATTTTGTACACTTGAAAAAGACATCATACGTGTATCATGTGAAGCTATTTATGTAGATATCTAAAATATTCATTTTTCTAATATATTTAGATTCTCTTCTCTTGAAAAGTGCATGATACAAGTTTTTTTGTTCATAGTCTATCCACGACACTGAAGCAGTCATACTTAGCGGTGGAAACCACTAAATAGTCAGAATTCAAACTTTTGTTGAACACATTATTAAGAGTAAGAGTGCATTTGTTTTGGATTCTTAAAAAAAAAATTATTTTTAGAAAAAAAATTCTTTTTATCATTTTTAAGTGTTTGTTTAGAAATTTTATAAAATATAATTTTCTAAAAAAATTTATTTTGACTTTAAAATTAAAACGTTTAGGATTAACTTATCTTAAAATAACTTTTTTTTTAAAACAATGAGGTAATACATGAGCTTATTAAATATAATTTTGTTAGAAAAAAGTGATTTTTATATAGTAAACAAAGACAAATAGATGTAACCAAAAAAAAAAAGACAAATAGCTTTAGATTTTTTTCTAAAAAATCTAAAAAATATGTCTACACTTTTTTAAGACAAAATCTAATTTTTTTTAAAGTTAAAACGAATGCCCCAATAGTGTATTTAAACGTATATCAAATTAGTTATTTAATTATGTTCATATGAAATAAGTTTTTAAATATACTAACATATCATATTAGACTTTTAAAAGGCTTGTATCAGAACTATAAAATAAGTTTATGACAAATTGTTCAGGTATGTGTCAACGCCAAATCACTGATAAGTTTCAAAGGGCTCCTCACGAAAGGAGTCCACGAAACCGTGGCACATAAGCACACATACCAAGGTGAATAACCAACATTATCCGCGGCACATACCTACTAAGGAGCAATCAGTTAGATCTGTCCTTCAAAGGACTAAAACTGTCCCTAAAAGGACAACAAGTGTCCTTCCAAAACAGTTGTTCAGGAAAAGGTGTAAGAGCCACCAACATTGTCAGTAGCACAAAAACACACGGACCAAAGTAAATAATCAACATGGTCCTTGGCACAAACCTATCATGGAGCAAGCACTCACAATTGTCCCTTAAAGGACTATAGTCGTCCCTTGAAGGACTATAGTTGTCCCTAAAAGGACAACGACTGTCCTTTCAGAACAATTGTCCAAACAAAGGTACAAAGGTCAAAACCCTAAACCTCTGCTATAAATATTGACTCTTACATCTGGATACACCTATCAACCCACGCCACTCACTAACTTAAGTGTTCAAGCACGTGCAACTATACCACCCATATTCACATGAAGAAGAAGGACAATGGTGACGAAGAAGAAGACAACAATTGACAGAAATGTCTTATTCAAAGGCCATTCAACGCGATCAACCTAAGATATTCAAGTCCAACATAATCACAAACCAAATTTTAAGTTTAAGTCTTAATTTTTGTTTACTAAGTAGATTTAGGCCTCACAAATCCCAACTCAACCTAGGTTATTCTCACCACTAATGAAAAGGAGCAAGAGCTTTGAAAAAAGAGTAAGCAGAAAGAATTAAAGACTTTGAAGAGTTTATTTTTTTCATAGTACAAATTCTTCTTAATATGAGAGAAATTAAAAAATGTGTTAGAGAAGAAATTTAGAGGGCTTTGACAAATTCTTCAAATTATTTTTCATGTTGTTATACGATTTTAAAAATTAAAATATGTTAATTATAAGCACTCATTATCCTACCTTCGGGGACATCCGATAAACATTTTTTTTTTATCATTAGACATTCACAAAAAAAAAACAATTGAATCATGTGATTAATAAGTTTCATCAAATGACAAATTATTTCAGAAAATATGAATTCAATTTTTAGATGAAACAATTTTTGATACTTTACAACATCCGAATTTCGGATTTTCAAACTCTCTTGAATATAAAAAAAGAAATTTGCAATAAAAAAGCTTCAAAATTATAAATTAAATATTTCTTTTAATTATTTCTTAAATAAAAAATAGAAATTCATTAACTACTTTTGTTTAAAGAAGAAATTCATTAAATATAAAATATATTATTATTAAATACCTTTTTTATTGCATTCCCATCACTGTCTACCACTGAAAGAAAGTGAAAGTAAAGTGCCCCCAATGCAGCAACAAATAGAGCAAAAACAGTTAAAACGTATTTAATTTTCACAACCTCCAATTCCAACAACTTTCTTTCCTTTCCCCAATATTCTTAACTTTCTTCCTCAGTTTTCTTCTCTTCAAACCCTAGAAATTAACAAATCCCCCTTTTCATGCAAATGGCTTACACCCCCCAAAATTAACTTCACACCCACCAAAATTAACCTCAAACCCACTTCAATTATGTCTACATTCTTCATCATACCCTTTGCAATCATCATTTTGTGTTTAAAAATCCATGCTTTTGATCCTGTTTCATCTTTTTCCTTCAATGATTTTGGTAAAGATCCAAACTTTAAGTCTGTTTTAGGATTTTATGGCAATGCAAAGGTTGTTAATGGTGGTTCTGAAGTTCTGCTTTCTGGGTATGGTGATTCTGGAAATGGGAAAGTTATGTATAAGAAACCTATTAGGGTTGTTGATGTTGAGGATGAACCAAAGTTGTTGGTGTCATTTTCAAGCTATTTTGAGTTTTCATTGTCTTTTGGTGATGGAAATGGGTTGGCTTTTGTTATGGTTCCAAAGGGTTATGAAGGTGAGGTTTTTGGTAATGGTTCATATGGGTTGAAGAAGAAGGATTCCAGGGTTGTTGGTGTTGAGTTTATTGCTTCAAGAGATGTTAGAAATAAGAGTTCTGATAGTTTTGGTATGGCTATTGATGTTGGTGGTTCTGTTCCTGTTAAGAGAATCAATGTGTCTTCTGTTAATATGGTTATAAGAAATGGTGGAAAATTGCATGCTTGGATTGATTATGATTCAAATTCGAGGCGTTTGGAAGTTAGGTTGAGTCGATACGGTCATTCAAAGCCGGTTGATCCGCTGCTATGGCAATCGGTTGATTTGTCGTATAATTGGACAACTGAGGAGATTTTTGCAGGGTTTAGTTCAATGAAAGGGAAAACTTCTCAAGCATGTTTTCTCTATTCATGGAGCTTTGATGTAAGGCATTTTCGGCATTTTATGCATTCTGAGCCGATGGATACAAAAGCTTATTATGCTAAGAACACATATAGTCCACCCGCAGACAAACCGAGGAGTGATTGTGTTCTAAGAATTCTTGCTGCAATGATATTTGGTTCTGGATGTGGAGCATTGGCGGCGTTCACTGTGCTTTATTTGTGGACGATGTTTGGTAATAGACGTCCTGTGGTGCCTGAGGAGTGTGTTATGCAGCCGGTAGATTGTGAGTACAAGAAAGTGAACATTGTTGTTGATAAACCTCTTAAAGATGGTAAGGAGTAGATCTACAAGATCTAACTAGTTGGATGCGTGTGTGTTGTAAATCGGTGTTCCTTGTATTCAGGTTTTGCTGTGTTGTAGTTTGATAAAGAACTAATTAAGTTACTTTTTCTTATATTATTGTCTATTTTTGAGCAAATTGAGATTGAGATCCCATTCTTTCTGCATTAAAGGTTACTTGGCTTGCTTTTCTTTTTAAACAAACCTAAGTCTATGTTATATATGATGTTTGCTGACTAAGATTTTGTTGTATGGAGATGAAAAATTAGCAAAATATGTCTGTCTATTTAACATTGATTGCTTCATGGTAACAATGTAGGTTGGCCCTTATCTGCATTACAGTTCTGTTCACTGTGACTGTGCACTTCAAGGAACTCAAATATAAGAAAGAAAAATAGCATACATAGAGATTGTTAATTATGACCATCTGCATAATGAAGTTAGAATTATTCTGTATTTTCACCCTTTTTAGTTTTATTTAATTATATTGATATGCCATTTTGTAACTTTAAGTTAAATATAAATTTTGTTTTTAAGAAAAAGAACTTTAAAGAGAATCGGAAAGAAAAGGATCAGCCATGGAAGGAAAATAGTGTTATGCATATTGTATCTCATCTCTTGAATGATATTGTGCCCATGAAATTACTTAACTACAAAGATTTGGATTGCGACTTCGTTTCGTTTTAGGTTTCTCGAATTACATCATCAATTTACTTGTCTTTCTTTTATTGATCTTTTCCTTCATTCCTTCTGCGAGACTAATTTTTAGCAATTAGAAAACCATGTAGCTGTTTGATTAACAAGAACTTTGATTTGTTTGCACATACATTTAACCAATACTCTGACACATAATGCAGTTGTATAGGAATTCTTCTATAGCATCTTTAAATCATGCTCTTTGGCTCTCTGCATTCAACTTATAGTATTTTTGCAATAAAATGACTAGTCACTTGATATATGTTACTGCAGACATACTTCTATCAACACTGCAACCTATAGGGTTCATTTGATTTATGTTATATCAAGCATTTTGTCCTCTGTAGATTACACTGCATCCTACAATGTTACCTTGAAATGTTTCTGTAAAACTTTGAACCTTGTTTATGGTTGTTTTAATATTGAAGTTTTCCTTTGCCAAGCATTTATAACATTTTGGCATATTGTTATTAAATAGCCTCTGTGAATGTGTATGTTCTGTGAATGTTTTCTCAAATAGTAATAAGATAGTCATGTGACTTTGCCTGATATAGTCTAGTAGGTGGAGCAAATTTATTTTGATCATTATTGCTTGGCAACTAATATATGTAGCTCACTTTTTTTTTGATAAATTGGTTTCCATTTGCTGCATAATTTTGTTGACATTATGATCGTTTGAGTATTTTCTTTTTCTTGTTTTATTAGATTAGATGTTTTTCTTCTCTGGTTTTGTTTCTTAACTGGAACTTATTTGAATGATAATTATCTTACATCATTCATTGCTAAAAAAGTGTGTTACATCTCTAACTTCTAATTGATGGCTTTAACTTTGGATGTCAAATTTTAAAAATGCTACTTGGATGAGCTATGTTTAAATGATGTATGTTTATGTCTCTGTTACTGTTAAAATAGTGAATTCGATCCTAAAATTAGCAGATAAATAAACGCACAAGAACACAATGATTGATCACAGAGATAGGCCGATGTGTCCTACATCTCCGACAACAAAGCGGTTGCTGTAATATTCTATTATGCAATGAATTAGAGAGTTAGAGTACTAGTACAAAGCTTTGTTTAAATGCTATGGTCCAGTTTTGTTAGTTGCGCTTTCAGTTCAACTTAATCCGATATGGTATGTGACCACATATCAGCGAATATGAGTCATACTCAATGGTTACTAATCCATTTACTGAAGCAGACTTAGGCTTAGAGGGCTTTAACAATATTTCTGATTATATTGTACACCAAAATGTCTCACTCCAAAATTTGTGGTACGAAGAATATCATGCTTTAGTTTTTCTTCATTCATGTCTGGAAATCTAATAACTCATCTCCTCACCGCATTGCATTCATTTTCAAAGGGTAGCTTCTTGCTGAACAAGAGATAGTACCGTGATTTCATTCAAAACCAAATAACCACGTATGACACATTGACATTGATGACAGAGGCATTTAACAATGATATTTTTTTATCCAGGTTGGTCCAAATATATTTAGAGGCTCAAACCAAGTTTTACCGTGGGATCTTCTAATATATAAAAAAATAATTAACACACGAGACATAAAAACGAAATAAGAGTAATCATGTTTTGTCGTGTCAAAGTTTTGAACCTACGTCAAGGAGGATATAAGACCATCATAATTTTTATTTTTATTTTTAAGGATGACACTATCATCTTAACCAATTGAGATAGACAAACATCTATATCTAATCTATCATATTGCATTTTTATAACTAATTTCAATTTTATATATCCATTTTTAGCCCAAAATTATAAGATCTAAAGTCAAAATTATTTTTTGATATCCATTTTTAACACGTGCAAGCTGATGAGTTATGCTAGCAGGCTACAAGCAATAACTCACATGATCGAAATTCGAAATTGAAACAAAACAAAAAAGAGAGAGCAATACAGGCAAATGAGATACCAATGTCATCGTGTTCTAAAAAGCGTTCTAAAAAATGTATTTAGATAAAAACAGGTCGGTGTATGGGTCAAACAACCTAAAGTAGGACTTTAGACCTTATAATTTTGGGCTAAAAAAGATCTCAAAAAATTGAAATTAATTTTTAAAATACAATATGATAGATTAATTATAGATGTTTGTCTATCTCAATTGGTTAAGATGATGATATCATCCTTCAACAAAAAAAAGATGATGGTCTCACCATGGACGGATCCAGACTTTAAACATATGTGGAGCTAAAATTTCATAAAAACAATAACGTAAACTATATTAAAAATAAGAAATAACTTTTTTTTTGTTGAAACGGCAAATTTTATTCATCGACAAGTTAGGTGTAAGACACACCACCAACTCGCGGGAAAATAGGAAAAAATAACAAAAAAAACGCACCGTATATAGGTGGCACGTCAAACAAGCAAACACATTGCTTATACAAAGGATTCAAAAGATTTTAATGACATTGTATTATATAATACATTACAATGAAAATCGTCTCATTTCCATATGTTGAAAATAAGCTAAAATAACATCATTGTTAATTGTTAAAAGAACATCTCTTTCTATATAAGTTATGAAACGGTCATTTAGTCACTCATCACCCATTTTATTACATAGGTTACTCTTCACAACTTTTATAGCTGAAAAAACACGTTTAACACTTGCAGTTGCTACCGGCAAGAACAAAGCCAACTTCAAAAGTTCATAAACCATAGCAAATGTGTTGCATTTATTTGTTTCCACAAGTTTTGCACAAAGTTCTGAAAGCCCTTTCAACTTAGCAAATTTTGGGTCAGATCGAACATTTGTAATATAATTCTTAAGTTGACAACGTAACACCACTTCCGGCACATCTATAAAATCATTTGGATAAAACTCAGTCATCCTCAATAATTTGTTCGCATCAAAAGCTGCAAATAATTTTGCGGGACTCAAACATGAAACACACCGTAAAAGTTCAGTATTCT
>Ga0099826_10001552_pt1 | contig 13942 bp, 4 predicted proteins | sample Mtrugardesep15_FD_76830 | JGI IMG/M metagenome (GOLD analysis project Ga0099826, IMG submission 76830) | Root nodule microbial communities of legume samples collected from California, USA - M. trunc garden sep15 | ecosystem: Host-associated > Plants > Roots > Nodule | place: USA: California... | reverse complement strand
CTATTTATGAATGGATTTGTTTAGGCTTTTTTTATTTTTGCTATTAATAAAAACATATTTGATGCATTTTGAGAGGCAAAATTTTAGGATAGATTGTTACAAACCTAAAAAACATTATGGAGGGAAAAAATTAGGGTTACACTTAACAAAATTAATAAATAAGGATTTGCTTCCTAACCAAATGTATGTGGCATCTGAGCCCTCTTAAAACCAAACAATAGATTTTGTGGCAAAAAACCTCTCACTCAATTTTTGAGGCCTTTTCTCAGCTAGTAATAACAACATATTTGAATTTTACAATTTGTGAGAGTTTTTTTACCGGTAATTTGTGAAGGTTTTTTGGCAACCATTAATCGTTTTGAAATTGGCCACAAATGAGTGTTTTTGGCAATCACATAGAGAAGGTAAAACCACTAAAAAAAATTATCCATGTCTACTACCTCTTTCTGTCAACAATTGTATCTATTCTCCTCCCTTGTTTTCATTCCTAAGGGCCAATATATTCAATAACCTACCACCTTTTTTTTTAAGGCATTATACCATCAATCATGTCAATTATCAGCAAGCTGCAACATTTTTTTCTGCATAATACATCCCCTTCTTACATTTAATAGTGGATATGCCAGCCTGTAATATTTTTAGCTGCATCCATCTATTTTCTCTACCCTTGAATCACTGCACAAGTTACAGTTTATAAAATGTTTGTGAAACAAAGCAACTACTATAGCATTGAGCTGCAATTATTGCAACCCTTCCATCTCATTTTCTTCATTATTTTTTTGGTCTAATTCATATCAAACTGCAATTATGTATGCCCATTAACGTAATTTTCATCGCTTTCAGGAAAGAAAATGCAACTTGGAGATGAATTTATTACAAAAATTAAAGCGTTGACACAAGGAGGGGGACAAGTTGCACAAAAACTCTCTTAAAAAAAAAAGTTGCACAAAAACTGCTCTGCTCCAAATCAACTACTCCTAACGTGTCCGTACTGCCGATAGTTTTAATTACCAGCAAATCGATAGTATTCTCTATTTTGCTATAATTTTAAAGAGATTTATAATTTTTTTTATTTCAATGTCAAATACTACTATAATAATGGAGAAAACACAAGAGAACGACAAACAGAGAAATCCATTTCCGTAGTTGGTACTTGGTAGTTGGTAGTACATAATAACGTGACCGTATTCTTCAGGCTGCGGTTGTACATGCACGGATATGATTTAGTTGGATATATTAATATGATATTTTCTTTCCTTCAAAATTTGAGGCATATATGGAAGGAGAGAAACAAGGAGACTATTCATTTCATCATTAAATAGATTAAAATTCTAATGTTTTAGTGGTTTAGATCGAAGATTGTCTAAGTGAATTTCATTAGAATATTTGGAGGCAAAATCCTCTGATATGTTTTAACGATGTAATTTAGACTTTTTTTAATTAGACACTGTATATTCTTGGTCACATCATAAAATGACAAAATTACCCTTCCATAAAATTTGATTTTCAAAAGCCTCTTTTCTGTTTCTTTGTTACACACCCGAAAATCCCTCTTCCTTAAACTCAGTTTAAGTAGGTCATGTAAATTGAGTTTAAGCGTACATACTTAAACTCAATTTAAGTAGATCATGTAAATTTAGTTTAAGTAGGTCTTGTAAACTGAGTTTAAGTGTACATACTTAAACTCAGTTTAAGTAGGTCATGTAAATTGAGTTTAAGGGTACATATCAACCTTGTTCAATGATTCTACATAATCTTATTTTAAGAATGTACATGTAAACTCAGTTTAAGTAGGTCATGTAAACTCAGTTTAAGTACGTTAATGTAAACTGAGTTTAAGTAGGTCATGTCAGTTTAAGTAAGTTCTCGTAAACTTAGTTTAAGTAGGTCATGTTAAGCTAGTTTAAGTAGGTCATGTAAACTCAGTTTAAGTAGGTTCATGTAAACTGAACTTAAGTTAACCTCAACAATGTAAATTGAAGCCGTCGTGCAGTGTAGTTGAACAAGAAGAAAAAAATTGAAACTACCATTATTGAAAAAGAAGAAGAAATTCACTTTTACTTATATGCAATCGAGTATGGATGAAAGATGTTTTGATTCATTCTTTAATCATCCATAGAAATTGATTGAACATCAGATTGTTTGATCGTTTGTGGGTGAAAGAGGGTGAAACATAGTGAGAATGAATAAAATCAAGGTTTTAAGAAAATTTATATAAAAGGGTAATTTTGGTATTATAAAAAACTTTTAAGAAAATTTGGGTGTAACAAAAAATATATGGAGTGTGAATAGAAAAAGTCTGTAATTTAATTTTCGCCTTCTCCTTGGTTGTCCCTTGTTTTTTCCTCTCATTTTCAACTGTTTCTTGGATCTTTTGATGTCTTCCTAAACACTTCTTGTTGTGCTAATTGACATTTTTATTGTGATAATATACTCTATTTTAGCCTTTTTCAAAAAAAAAAATGACACGATTGACTCTATAATCCAAAAAAATAAGGTAAAATGAACATTAATTAATTAGTGTATCAAAATTTAATTCATAATCAATATTTTTTTTTACGCAATCTATATATTATGGTAAAATAATTAATAACCGCGTCTTGCTATTTTGGAGCCAAAAGAAGAAGAGTTATGTTAACTGATGCCCTAAACATTGGTTAAGAAGCCAAATATAGTAATATTTGCATTAAATGTTTAAATAATAATCCAAAAGAGTAATATTTACATTTAAAGTTGTACAATCAATGTATTAAATGCTTTCTTCTTTTGGTTTAAAATTTTCTCTTTTAAATTTAAACCCCAAACAAGTAAAATAAAAACCAATGTCCGGAGGTTAGCATTACCCAAAAAAAAAAAATCAAACCCCAAACAAGTAAAATAAAAACCAAAATCAAAATTAAACTATAACGCAATCATTTTATCTGGAAACAAACGGATAAGTTGGATCAAATATGAGTTGACTTGTACTTAGAATCTACACTTTTAATTTCAAATCGCGGTTAAAATTAGTTAATGTATCACAAATTTAATGTTTGAAATCCATTAAAACTAACTGGTGAGTGGTGAATCTGCTATTGATTACACGTCTTTGCCAAGTATAGTCTTAATATGGCTAATTCTTGTTTATTTAGCCTTTCGTTAGACAAATCGAGGATTTTGCATCTGGTTGTTTCTACTTTTTTGGTTTCAGCTGGGGCTCTGTCTTCTTCAGTACATTAAAAAAAGAAAGTGAAGTCTCAGGTGTGTGTATATGATTTAGTCCAAAAAGAGTGTGTATATGTTTATTGTTTGATAGTGTGTTTTAGTGATTAAAAAATACAAATTATTATCGTGTTTTGGATAGTAAAAGTAATGTGAAAACTGTTATATTAACAGCCAAAAATCGTCAAATCCCACACTATATTGGAGTAGTACAATACGTGTGCTGTATTAATTAATGTACGAGCTGCACATGGAGTAATTGTTTATAACCCTACTATTTCATACTAATATTTGTATCAAGTAAAAGTGGTGCTTATTACTTCTAAGAGTGTTAAATATAAGGTTATTGGTCATGAAAACTCAAACTCTAGATTTCCTCATTTTTGGATTGTACTTGTGTGGCATAATGTAATGTCACATTAACCAATTCAAGTATGACATGTGAAAATACAATTTTTTTAAACATACAAATGTGTGAAAGAGAGAGGAAAAAATAGTTGAATTGCCTTTATATGTAACAATTGAATTGATCAATGTCAGTGACATTCTCACCTTAATGGTGCGCAAGTGAAGTCTTTATTTCTTCACATTTAAAATGCATCAGCTCTTACCACTAGATTAATTAACCAAAAAAATAGTGTAACTGTTTAAAACGAACTTATACCAATTTTTGATCTTTGTAGTTTTTGTTTCTTCTTAAAGATCGTCTAAAACGGACGCCATCTTTCTGTTAACAATAGATTATCTTATCAATCACTCTCAACTCACAATTTTTAATTGAATAAAATCCATACGAATTTATTGAATTTATTTTTATGAATATCCACGGAAAGGATCGTCATTCATCCACATTAAACCTTAAGAACCATACTAATAAGTTGAACATCATATTTTGAATTAAAATATCTAGCATAGTACTTCCCTGCGTGCGCCCTGCCGTCTTAAAGAGTACTACAATATTTATCCTAAACGTGAATTGAAATTATGAAAGTTGACTTGATATGATTAAATGTTTAGTTTATCGACCATTTGCAACTTCTATTATTGAATTTTATAGTATTGTTAAAACAAATACACCCTCCGATCACTAAAAATTTATTTTTTGAATACATTTAATTAATGATATATGTGATATATAATAAAGATCACATACATTCATGTATATAAAAAATTAATTTTTGCTGAGGAACAGTATTCAACCCCAATAAAGAATTCAAGTACAGATATAACGCGATATTGTTATTCAAGCAAATCGCGTTTCTTCATGGAACCTCGCAAAGCAAACTTTCTTTGACTGACAGCTCCATCCTTACGTGCTTCCTGCTCTTATTTTTGCTCTCTTTTAAGGATCAAAAATAAATACAACCTTTATACTATATAAGGGACTTTCCAACAATACTCAAAACAGGAGGATTCAAACCACCAACCTTTGAATAATTCATCAATTACCAAATCGTGTGACCTTGGAAAAACTACTCAAAAGTAACCTTAATTAGAATTTGAACCTTATATTCACATTCCTTTATTTTTGTTTTTATTCTATTCAAATTTGTGCTCGTTGATTCTTACTTGGAATTCAAAGACTGCTACTTAATTCCCTCGTTTTCTATTCTTCACACGTTTTTGAAGGACTAAAGCCTATATATAAGCAATCAAGAGTCACTGTGATAAACCCATCTTAATTCATTTATTTCTTCTACTCACACTTCAATTATTTCCAACAACAACAACATATACACAAGATCTCATATCTTCATTCAAATTACTCATACACCATACAACAACGGTAAATCATTCTTACTAAATTTAAACCAAATACACTACTTTTCCCCATGTTTGATTTGAAGTTTTTATTAGATATGAAATTTAGTTATATCAGAAGTTATTTACACTGGTTAAATAAATATATCTAGTGTAACTAACCGATATAACTAACTTTTATATTGAATGCTTCAAAGTTAATTGAGTACAGTTATTAGAGGTTAATTACGGAACTTTATTATATGTCGGCAGATTTCATAATTTGTCAAACAAATTAATGCAATTATTTGGTTTTGACCCATATAATTATAAATATTCAACTACTATTATATGGCATGGCTGCTAATTTATATTTATATAATTTTGTGCAGATTTGTGGGACATTATATTTATGGGGGTGTCTGTTACTGAATTGTCAAATGGGTCCAATAAGATGAGTACTTCAAGCAGGTTGAGTGATTGCAGACCTCAACATATGATTCTTGAAAGAAACCATTCATTTGTTCAAGATAAAGAACAAAACATGGATTCATGCAAAAGTGATCAATTCAAACATAAACAAGTTCCGGTGATTTCTCTGCCTGAAGCAGTTGTTTTTTCTTCTCCAAGACCAGTTTCTGAGCTTGATGCTGCTGCAACTACACTTCAAAAAGTTTACAAGAGTTACCGTACTAGAAGAAACCTTGCAGATTGTGCAGTTGTAGTGGAAGAGCTATGGTGGAAAGCATTGGATTTTGCTGCTCTTAGAAGAAGTTCTGTTTCATTCTTTGATGTTGAGAAACCAGAAACTGCTGTGTCACGTTGGGCTAGAGCAAGAACAAGAGCAGCTAAGGTATTTAAATTTATAAATAATGTTTGTTACTTTAGTTGTTGTCTTATTCATGTTACTTTATATGGAACAATGTTTTTTACTTTGTGCTAAGTGTAACTCTTTTTTGTAAAGGTTGGAAAAGGTTTATCTAAGGATGAAAAGGCACAAAAATTAGCATTACAACATTGGCTTGAAGCTGTAAGTTGCTTTTCTTACATTATTTCATTCAAATTCAATTTAATTTGAAATTGAATTACACTTTATATATAGTTTTTGATCTGGTACTAATAGGGTGAATTCTTTCTTGTTTGTTGTAGATTGATCCGCGTCATCGATATGGACACAATCTTCACATGTATTATGATATCTGGTTTAAAAGCTTAAGTACACAACCATTTTTCTACTGGTAATTAAACTATTTTTCTCAGATATTTATTTCTACTTGACTAAAATTATACTGATGAAGATGGTAAAACAGGACCTGAAGTGTTCTATATGGTGATTAATTTAGTGTTTTATGATAAATAATTTCTAGGTTGGATGTTGGAGATGGAAAGGAAATAAATCTTGAGAAATGTCCAAGAAGCACTGTTCTACAACGCCAATGCATTAAATATCTAGGACCAGTAAGTTATCTATATGAGAATCACTTTTGGATTCAAAGCAACATTTTTATTTTTAAGCCTATCTTATAGTATCTAATTAATGTTAATCCTTAATTGTTTATCTTTGTTGTGTCACAATTGCAGAAAGAAAGAGAAGAATATGAAGTAATTGTTGAAAAGGGAAGGTTGGTGTATAAGCAAGATGGGAGGCTTGTGAATACTGATGAGAAATCAAAATGGATATTTGTTCTCAGTACTACAAGAGCCTTGTATGTTGGGAAAAAGAAAAAGGGTGCCTTTCAACATTCAAGCTTTCTTGCTGGTGGTGCAACCACAGCAGCTGGTAGATTAGTAGCAAATCAAGGTGTTCTTGAGGTACTATTTTCAAATTCCATCCACGCTTTCATAAGGACTTGAAAAAAGTTTTACACATATATTTAATCATTTCTTACTTGTTATTAATTATTATCCACTACTCAAAATGCAGGCTATTTGGCCATACAGTGGACACTACCATCCAACAGAAGAGAACTTCAAAGAATTTTTAAGCTTTCTTGGAGAGCACAATGTAGACCTCACGAATGTAAAGGTAAATATTTGGTCCTAAAAAAATTACTAGTAAATGTTACCTATGTAAAGTACTATGAAAATAAGATTACTGATGATTGTTTTGCATTTGTTTTCCAGAGATGTGCCGTAGATGATGATACTTATTCAATTGTTGGAAATGATTCATTTGATGTCATCAATGAACCACAACAAACAAAGGTTCCTACTCCTAAGGTCAATGTCAATGATAACAATGTGACATCAACTCATAAAAAGGATGCTGTTGTAGCATTTAACGCCTCAAGGAGATTGTCTTGCAAGTGGTCAACTGGAGCTGGTCCACGTATTGGTTGTGTTCGTGATTATCCTGAACACTTGCAATCAAAAGCATTGGAACAAGTTCATTTGTCTCCAAGGCCAAGTTCTTCAAGACTCAACAAATTTGGCCCAATTCCTTCTCCTAGACCTAGTCCAAAAGTTAGAATGTCACCTAGGCTTGTGTACATGGGATTGCCTAGTCCAAGAAACCCAATTTCAACTGCAAGTTAAAGGAAGCTTTGGAGGGATTGGTTTTTGCTAAGGGCGCTTTGTCGATTACTCAACTTCAGATATAAGTCGATCAGAAGATACGATTTGATAAAATCGATGGACTCTCAAGCAATCTAAGGAGGCCATAGAGCAATTTCCAAAGAATTTAGAGGGCCATTCTTCATGTGACGGCCACTAATAAATCATAACATTAGAGCACTAACTGAAATTCCCCTTTTCAGTTTTTTTTTTACCATTTTTTCATTTTTTTTTATTACTTCATTTTTTTTAGGAATTTGAATGTTGTATATGCTTTAGTGGGACATACTAGGGTCTAGGTCCTTGACCCAATTTTTGCCTCTTTCTTTTTCTGGAAGGCATGAAAATTCAATTAATTCTTTACACGATTCAAATTATGTAGCTCATTGTTTTTATATAAGAGATAAGAGATTATTAGTGTGTAAACCCGCACGGGGTTTTGGATTTAAGTTAGTGTGAGAAATATTGGATTTACTAGGGAACCCTCTTCCCTTGTTATTATAAAATAAAAATAACAAAGCATTATTATAGAAGGCAATAAATATAAATGTGTAGAATGACTCAATTTTGTACATAACAATGTATCAAATGAAACCGATAAGAGGGAAAGAGAAACATTAAAATTTAAAATATTTATACGAATTAAAAAAATTAGAAAAATGAGTGATATAGAAGTAATAAAATAAAAATATCTTTTAATAATTTTTACTCCCTTCGTCCCAGACATCATTCTTTTTAGACTTAACACATGCATTAAGAAATAGTCAATTTAAATAAACTCAAACTGATTTACCTTTACTTTTTTTTTTTATTCACAATAGTTTGTTTATTATTATGCTTAATATGAAACATTCCCACACAAAAATGGCTCACGTGTTTTTCCCCTTAAAAATTGTTCTACGTGCAAGAGGAGAATTCGTATTTTTTTTTTATGGAATAACGTGTTTTTATTAATAAGGGAGTAGTGTGTGTATAAATTCGTGTTGATTGCACTATATTACTACTCTTTATGGAGTAAATTTAAAAACACATTTAATAAATATAAAAATCCAAGCGAAAAATAATAAAATAAAATTGAAATTTGGTCGTAATTAACTTGAGAAGAGTTGTTGAGGGAAGAATGTTTCTATAGAAGCCAATGCTTAGCTCGAGTAACAACAAACTCTTTGTTACATGTTACAACATGAGTTTTAGAAAGAAGAATTGATGACTCATCATCATATCACGTATTTTAGTGCTTTATAAAGTCTTTTTTGTCATTTTATTGTAGGTTTTAAAATGATTTTAGAATGAGTTATTAGTTTTGAGAAAAATCCGACTTATATTGCAAATAATCGTTGATTTATTGTAAATTTTAAACCATACAACTTTATAAGGTGTTGGTGTTAACCTCATATTGTTTCACTCTATTTCACAGAACTTTATCCTCATTCAAATAAGAAAAAGAATTGTGATTATTAGTTCAAAAAGATCATAGATGTATTCACTAATATACAAGTTACGCTACCGTTTAATTTGTTGATGTGTTAGTCCAAGTTCTTCCGTATTCTAAATTTATAAAATGCATACTTAAGTTTTTTATAATGAACTAAGGTCATTGATATCTACTGGTAGATGTATGCTAGTTATAGTTTAGATTTTTCTTTTAGGTAAGCTAATAAAGTCGTCAATCTTACTAGAGTGTTTGTATTTTTTTTTTTAATTCTCTTCCTTGTTTGTATTGCAAATTTTATTGGACAATATTAACCAGTACCTCGAGGTATTCGTTAAACAACTAAAAGAGGTAAGATTTTATTAAAAAATGGTGTAATAATTAGTTGGTCAAAAGTAACAGTTTATGTTTCCAAGACAATATTTCTACTTTTGGATTCCTTAACCAGTGTCGCACCGGTTAACAAAACCCTTATTATTGATGAAACAAAATAAATTACTCTTTCCTAAAAAATAATAATTTTAGAAGACGATACTCATGTAATGTGGTGACGATGATATGTTTTTCTCGAATAAAGACCAAAATAATCTCACTAAAGTTGTAAAACTCATATTGCGAATGTTAGATAAAAAAGAACGTTCATAATACTACTCTTTAATTGTTATTATTATTATTAAGTATTCGGATAAACATTTGAATCATGATATGAAGGTCACGCCGATCATCGTTTAAAATTATAAGAAATTATTTGCATAAAACCACTTTAAAACAACTTTTGAGCAATTTTATTTCAGTTTTTATTCTCTTGTTTTTTAGTAATAAAATAGAAGAAAAAGATTGGTCCAAAATTTGTCATAAATACAACTATGGTTACTATATCAACCTAGTGATGAAGATTGTAGTTTCCCACCCAGCTGCTACCCCAAAGTAAAGACCACTCGTACAGAACACGCGTGGACAGAGTTTGGAAGTCCGACAAAGGAAAAAAAATTAATAGAACCGACGGTTGCAAGAAAGAATAGTTTCGACAATCATCATCATCATAATTCAAGAGAGAGAAAATCTAAACACAAACACCATCACCATTATCCAAAATCTATTCTTACGCTTTCTTTTTCATTAATTAATAAACTTGTTTTAACCTAACCCTCCTTTTTTTTTACCAATAATAATACACAATTACTCTTTAATTATTCATCCTTATCCTATCCTAGATCTCGTTGTATCAATCAATTTTCTTCATTCTTCATATTCTTCCGTTACACTTTTTTCCCTTTTCTAATCATGAATTTCAGTTACAATATAGTATAGCATTTAATTAATAAATAATATTTCCAATTTTGAATTAAGTGTTGTTGTGATTAGGGTTCCAAATTTGATTATTGCTTTTTTTGAATTTGAATGGAACCTCGTGTTGGGAATAAGTTCCGCCTTGGTAGGAAGATCGGTAGTGGTTCCTTTGGGGAGATCTACTTAGGTTCTTTCTTTTTCGTTCTTATCATCATTATTTTCCTATGTTTTTAATTTGGTTATGTTTTTGATTATTTTTGTTAATTTTGTAGGTACTAATATTCAAACTAACGAAGAGGTTGCAATTAAGCTTGTAAGTTTTTTTTTTCCCTTCATGAACTTGTTATTATTTGAAGTCTGTAAAAAAATTGATTTTTTCTTTGTGTGATATTAGTTAATCTGAATTGTGTTTTTATGGGAGATGATTGTTAGTGAAATTAGTCACTGCTTTGAATTATATGCAAGGGTTTATGATATCAAATTTAGTTTTTTGAGTTGTTGTTTTGTGTGGCTTTCTTTAATCTTAATGACATTGGTGTAATAATATTGTATACTAGCTGTTAAGTATATTTACCGAGCGTCCACAAGTTCTAGCTCAACCGGCAAAAATGGCGAAATTGCAGGTCGGACGCCATGGCTCCTCCACTTGTGTGGAGTTTTTATTGGCTATTGCCATGTCGTCTATCTACCAAAAAAAATTCTTTACTAAGCTTATTCTCGCTTCCTATTTCTTTGGAGGGTACTCAAATGATTTTTTAAGAGGATGTCTGTGAAAAACATTTTGACCATTTTAGAAACCATGCTTTGAAATAATAGGCTAGTGTGTTAGAGGGAATTGTTGATGCACTTAACTGTGCAAAGGATAAGATGTTACCCATAAGTAAATATATTATTGTATGGATCAAATGCGATGTTAAAAAACTGAGCTGATGCATTGTCTCATGGTTGTATAACAATGACGATAAATCAGTTTGCTCAAAAGATTAGCGTCGGGGAAAAACATGAAACCTACTTTGTTTATTCAATTGATTCCATTCCACTTACTCCTCGGAAAAATATTGGCGTCTCCCTCAATTCAAGATTGTGATGAATAATATCTTTGGTCGGGGATTTAATTGGAATTGGATGAAATGGCATACAATTATGACTTAACATTATGAGGATTGGTTTTTTTGTGGATTTTTTCTTTATTAAGCTCTTGATTATTGATATTTTTAAGTGCACTGGAGCTTATTTTTCATTTGTTTTGTTTCTTGCTGTGCTTTTCAATAGGAAAATGTCAAGACTAAGCATCCTCAGCTGCTGTACGAGTCCAAGTTGTACAGAATTCTCCAGGGAGGAAGTAATTACTATTTTCATATTCATTGTCCTGGCCTTTTCTTTTGTGCTTTGTTCAAGGACCATAAGGATTTATCGTCAATTCTAACTCAAGTTTGATTTTGACAGCTGGGATTCCAAATGTTAGATGGTTTGGAGTAGAGGGAGATTACAATGTTTTAGTGATGGATCTGCTTGGACCTAGTCTTGAAGATCTATTTAACTTTTGTAGTAGAAAGCTATCACTAAAAACGGTTCTTATGCTTGCTGATCAAATGGTAGGCCCGGATTGACTTTGCAAACTATCAAATTTTCCCCACCCTTTCTTTTAGTAATGTTTAAGAACTCCCCTATTTATTTTTGCCAGATCAACCGTGTTGAGTTCATTCATTCGAAATCATTTTTACATCGAGATATCAAACCGGATAATTTTCTAATGGGATTAGGAAGGCGTGCGAACCAGGTAGTCAATCTTGTTAAAAGGCTTTTTTTTTTATGTGTTGTAGATTGTATCTATGATACTTAATTTTTTGTATATGATAATTTAATGCATATCGACGTGCATGTAGGTTTATGCTATTGATTTTGGTCTGGCGAAGAAATACAGAGATAGTTCGACCCATCAACACATTCCTTACAGGTACAAAGATTTAGTTGGTGTGCATTAAATGAGATGCTTATGTTGGTTATTCCTATTTTACGTTCCTGATAGTATAGTAAAAGTATCATAGCCTATTAGGATTCACATTTATCCAATGGCAGTTGTAAGCTACAAGTTATCATATCATATATCATACAGCTGTCATAATAATGACTAGGGAGGATGCACTATTATAGTTTTATTGGGAATGTAATACCAAATAAATATGCATCATCAAACCTTTTGGTGGCAACCATAGCACCAAGTATATGCATACCAATAATGTTCTTGTTTTTATTTTTCTTTCTGGTCATTCACTCTAGTATGACACAGATCCAAATGCCAGTCTATCAATGATTCCACATGCTGTATTCATATAGAATTTGTGATATCTGGGCTGCTGCTATATTGGGAATTTGACAAGGACTGGGGTTAAATGTGGCAATGGCATACATATAGAAACAAGTTGAAACTATTAGGAAAGACTTGGTGATTAATGAGTTGGACCAAAATATGGTTTATGATAGAACATTATGGCGTAATTTGATGCATGTAGCTGACCCCATTTAGTGGGATAAGGCTTGGTTGTTGAGATAAACTTATCTAAATTTGAATAGGAGAAGAATCATAGTTTCAAGATCACTTCATTATAAACGTGTTGCCCAAAAGAATGCTCTGTTGAATTCTAGTTCTAGAATATCCTAAATAATATATTCCTGATAGTAGAAATTCAATGCATGGCATTTCTTGAAACTATGATTCTTCTCCTATGCCTGCATCCGCTAGAAAATCCTTCCAGTTAAAAGAAAACTTGAATTTTATGCATGCATTGTGACCCTATTCTTCCTGACACCATCTATATTTGTCATCAACTTCTCATTTTACACCGGTACCATTGTTTGAATTTGTAAGACATAGTTTATTAAGCTGATGGTTGGGGCCGTGGTGGTAGGAAGTGTTATATGCATACTGTTTTAACGCTTCCTTTCACCTTAGTTTCTTGTTTCTAGATTCTACTAGGGTTAGGTTATGATTCTTGTCTGCAATATCATCAATATCAGCAATTCATTTTGAAAGTGTAGACCTGGCTGTTACTATTTGAAAATCCTTTTTTTGGGGTGATCTGTGTAATCTATTCAATCATCAACACTGCAGGGAAAATAAAAATTTGACTGGAACAGCAAGATATGCTAGCATGAATACTCACCTTGGCATTGGTATGTGTTAGTTCACGATCCTTCATTGAACTTGTATTTTGAATGGTTAAATCTTGTTATCCAATACTGCTTTTAATTCTCTGGTGATTTTGGTGCACAGAACAAAGTCGAAGAGATGATTTAGAGTCTCTTGGTTATGTTCTGATGTACTTCCTGAGAGGGAGGTAATTATTACTGTCGACCTATACTTTGGTGTCTTCCAGCACTGTGTACTTTATCTGATTCATGTTCTTTCTGTAGTCTTCCTTGGCAGGGACTTAAAGCAGGAACCAAGAAACAAAAGTATGAGAGAATCAGTGAAAAAAAGGTTTCTACATCGATTGAAGTAAGTTAAATTGTATGTTGTAATCAGTCTTTAGTGCTTATGTTATCTACTCCTTTCCGACCTACACTAAGAATTTGCTCCTTACTCCAGGCCTTATGTCGGGGTTATCCAACCGAATTTGCATCATACTTCCATTACTGTCGCTCATTAAGGTTTGATGATAAGCCAGATTATGCTTATCTCAAAAGGATATTCCGCGACCTGTTTATCCGTGAAGGTTTGAAATT
>Ga0099826_10001551_pt1 | contig 13944 bp, 2 predicted proteins | sample Mtrugardesep15_FD_76830 | JGI IMG/M metagenome (GOLD analysis project Ga0099826, IMG submission 76830) | Root nodule microbial communities of legume samples collected from California, USA - M. trunc garden sep15 | ecosystem: Host-associated > Plants > Roots > Nodule | place: USA: California... | reverse complement strand
GTAAGGCACAAGATTTGATTGGAGAGTCTTTCTTAATAATGTTACAAGTTTTATTAGGTTGAATTACAAAGATTTAATGTGTGATTCAATTAGGAGTATGTCAAAATCACATTGAGCCACCTACAATCTATGGTGCGCATTTGGTATTATAGTAGAATTGCCGAAATTTCAATAAACCAACCCATCATAATATTAAACATGGATATAGTTTTTGCAAAATCACGGTGGTTAGTCGTTATTTCATGAAATTCACTATAATATCAAACGTACAATTAAACATCATCATATTATATATATGAGAAAATGTTTAGCTAGGGTTATCTTAACAAATGCTCAAAAGACATTTGTTAAGAAACAAACAAAGGAAATAAGTGATAATAAGTCGAGATAAAAAAAAATTCATTATTTAAAATTTTTAAGTGTTGAATATACAATTTTTTACCAAAAGTTTTCTTTTTAAAACTTCTTAACAAGTGTTATTATGATCAGTCTAATATCATATTTGTTGCAATTTCATTCTTAATCCATATTTCTTTTGCCTATAAAACAATAGTTACTTTTTTCCTAAAAGGATTAATTTTGCCGCATAACTGATATTTTCTTTTTAGATTCATAATTGAGCCAATAAATCGCCCTTTTTTAAAATATAAAATGTTTTCACAAGATTCTATTATCTCCTTGTCTACTTTAGGGGCGAAAACTTGCTCATCTAAACTCATTTAGTCTATAAATCATAACTCAATTCAAAAAATGTCAAAATCCTTAACCCACCATGATTGAATATATGAAATGTTTTGTGAAAGACTCCATGCAAACAGTAGAAACCAAAAAATTTGTTCCTTTAAGAAGAGGCCCCGAAAAAAGCGCAATATAGTATAGGGTGTTGAAGATGTACATACATGTACACATAATACTGATGAACGTTATGATGACCCCATAATTGAAAATGGTGGTCCCTCTACTTGAACAAGAGCCAATCTTGTGGTCCCCTCACGTGAGCTAGACTTAAATTCACACCACGTGCTTCTGTTCCCTCGTGCCGGTCCCACCCTCCGCCGTACCGACGAGCATTTATTGGAGTCACATGCCCAAGCCTGCATCGTACCTTGCTCGGAGAACCTCAGCCGTCGATTCTACTCGCAGGGAGGGGTTTGACTCCCCTCATTTGTTCTTTTCAATCTTTTGGCGGGGATCTTTGGAGTCAATTTTCAACCTCATTTTTTCAAAAGCAAAATTTGTACTATTAGTGACAATTTTTAAATTTGTCCAAATTATCTTTGTTTGAAATTTGTATACCCAAATTTGTACCTTATATACTCATTTGAGTTCCAATTCTAAGAAAAAACTAAAAAGAATTTCATTCACTTATTTATTGTAATTTTTTTTTTGTAAAACTTTAAAATTGTCTTTCAAATAGATTCGCCATTCTATTGAGTTAAGCTTACGAGTACCAAATATACACAATTCGACCTTTATTGTAAAACTTTTGTCTTATTATAAAGGGACTATAATTTTGACCTCTCCTTTTAGTTGTGCAATTTTGATCCTAACTTTCAAAAAAAATTGACATTTCGATTTGATGACGTTATTGTAATTAATTATTCACTCTTAGCATCTTGTATCATTTCAAGTGATATTCTTTTGACTTTATATGTTAGGTCACGATTCATTGACACACTATTTTTTAAGACTTTAAACAATCACACCCTTCATGTTCATGACAAATCAACTAATTTATTATCACTTTATCAAATTAAATGGTCGAAATAATGAATTGTTTGAAATTTCTGATATCTTGACCAAAATCATGTAATAAGAAACGAAAGGACTAAAATTAGGGTTTTGCCAAAATAGGGGGATCAACAATGTTTTCAACCTAACTTTTTAAAAGTTTAGTGGGCATATCATGTACAGTTAATTAGATTAGATATTTATCTCCCACTAATTCTTAGGGATTGATATACTTTTTTTTTTTAAGGATGATGTGCATTTTTTGTCAAGATACTAAATTAGTCCACCTTAATTGACATAGAGATAATTAAGACCTTGAGAAGGACTCAACGTCCCAAATCAATACAACCCGACCAACCAAAATAGGTTGAATGATGTTCATTTTTAAAGGGCTGAGAAACGGTATGAAACTTGGAAAAGAAGGAAAGGAACAGAAGAAAGAGTAAAGTAGTAAGGCATAGAAATAGAATAGAAGAGAGAAAGCATGGGAGGTGGGTAAGTGAGTGTATATAATATGTGTCTTGACTGAGTCTGTATTTTTCTGTTTCGTTTGTTCGAGTGGTCCACGTCAACTCAAATAAGAGTAGTAAATGCCGCTGCATGCTTTGTCTTTTGTACAGTTGTTGTTGTAAATATGAATGATAGTGTTATGATGAATAATAATAGTATTGGTTTGGTCTTTGTTGTGTTCCTCGTTACTCGGGCTGTTCCTCATCCTACGCTCCCGCTGACTCCGACATGTCCGTTCTGCTACTTCTTCTCTTCTAACCGTTCGATGATTTCAATCAATGGCTGTGATTTACGCTTCCTTATTCGCCGTCTTTCCCATGACGTGATTCTTGCTACACACTTTTGACACTCACAGCCATACCAACATTATAAACGAGCAAGAATAGTATATGATATGAATATGATCACCAACCCACATGTACTACATTATTACCTTCCAGTTTTGATATTCAGTGAGAAAAACCCAATCATCGTGATCTTAATTAATTAGTTAATCTAGTTTCATACAGGTGGTGCTACAATTTATAGGCGTCTCAAATAGAGAGTGCAGGTATAGTATGACATGTTTGAATGAACTATGAGATTAACGGAATCACGATAAAAGGCATTGTGATTTTGGCTAAAAAGCTACGTTTTATAGCTTTACATATTTAATCAAGCGGCTCGCTTGTAATTTTTTAATCTCATTGCTCTTCAAATAAGCATTAAGTGAATTCTCATTTTACATAAACAAAGTATGCTAAAAGAACTCCCCCGAAGTAAACTATATATGCATGCACACATCACTAGCTCACTCATGATTCTTAATGTTAGTAAGTATTTAGTTTCTTCAATTCAATATCTAAAAAATATTTAGTCACAATAAGGGAGGGACCTCGGTATACATCATTTTAAATAGACACCCCAATTTTTAATCTAACAATGTGGTTTAGAAAATATCATCTATTGTCGATGTTATTAGAGCATGTTCGATATCACGTTGGGTTTATCAAAATCACATTAAATCATCGTGATTCAAATATTCGCTTAGTTTTGTCAACAAAAAAAACCTTCGCTTAGTTTGTGTTTGATAAGAATAATTTTTCAATTAATCACTTAAGTTTTTTTTTTGTTGCTATTTCATCATTAAAAGATATGAAAATAATAAATAATCTCTAAGTCTAACATATAAGAAAATGCTCATAATTTAAAAATCTTAGCTAGAGTTTGCAAGACAAAAAAATTTAACTTCAAAGGACAATGGGACGAATTTTCATATGCTTTATATTTATAGAATGATATTTCTTCATTGACTGTTTTTTTTTTACTCGATAGAGAACTATATACATACTGGAATGGCTAAATTGTGCATTTATTCCCTAATGATATGGCTTTTCAAACGACCATCCAATTAGCTCATTTAAAATAAAACAATACCTAGTAGGTACGTTTCTATGAATTGAATGAATTACCTGCAGTAGGTGTGCATAGTTAAATATATATACTTTGCTATAGCAATATAGACATGCAATGGAACGTGAACTATTATTTATTTCAAAAGAGATATATTTCTAATTAAAAATAAATAAACTTATCTTGCTTAGAGAATGCTTTGGCAATCAGTTGTGTCAAGTCAGGCCCCATGATTCAACTATTAAACGATAACAATTTTTGTTTATTTTAATAAGAGAAAGTGAATTTATTGAAAGGGGAATGTTTTCTTCACACCAAACACTAAAAATTAATTTTAGAAGGTCCAGTTGGATGGGTCACATCCCACTCGTAATATAAGCAAGGGAGTCGCTAAAAAATAGAAGTTTTGTATTTAAAAATAAAATATATATTTTGGTGGTGGAGAAAATATATTTAAACTTTGATATAACTGAATACAACGATTTTAAAATATTTTATTTTTGATTTCTTAACAAAGATACTCAAGAACATTTGTTAGAATTTGCCTATAAGTAAGAGTTTTAAAAAGTCCGTTCAAAAGACCACCGCTAAGAAGTACTATAAATGCTTAGTATAACAGGCACAAATACGTCTTTCATATTTGACATTATATTGGAGGAGATTCTTCCCCGCAAAAGTCTAGGGGTTTACCAGACCGATCCGGCCCGTGAAGCCATCATAGATAGCAAGTTATAGGTCAGAACTGACCCAAACATGTAAAAAGTTGAGGACATGAGACCGAGTCCTCGATGGTATTAGGGTTATCCGTTGCGTCAGCTTTCTTTCATAGGACAAAATGTGTTTTAATTTTTAATTATGTGATTAATTATTATGATTCCAAATTTCCTGAGACAGGTCATCTTACTTTATTTTCAGCATTTTTTCAGCAATTTTAGTAGTGATTTGAGTTAATAAAGATGAGGTTTAAAGAAGTTATTCATGGTTTAAGAAACATTTTGTAATGTTTTCTTATCGAATCTTGTAATTTTAGTTCTTCCTTGAACCAAGTAATTCATAGGTGTTTTTGAAGTATTGTAGTGTAAAATCATTCAATTCGGCAAAACAAGACACCTTGTGAAAAATGGAAGACATGGAATGAAAATTCAAGATGCCTCTGAAGACATTATAAGTTGGGGATTCTATCCCAAAACCAATTCGTAGCAAGAAATCACTAAAAAAGACAAAGAAAAAGGCAAACACGGCAGTGGGGGATGAAGCCACATGCAAGGTGTGTTCCCTAGGCGGCCCAGACACGTGAGACTGAGAGAAAAAGGTATATGTTTTGTTGTCACGCGCGAGGGGCCCTAACCCACGCATGGGACACACGCGGTTCTGTGAAAAAAAAATTACAAAATGCTTTTTTTTTTCTCTTTAAGGGTTTGGGAAAAAAAAGCCCATTTTTTAACCCCAAACCCAGCTTAATACTTGGCTACAAATACAATAGTTCTCATTCACATATTTTCATTCAGAACTTGGCGGCTCAATAGGAAGGCAGCGGCTCAATAGGAAAGCAAGCACTAGGACATAAGAAAAATTATCCCATGTTCCGGTTCCTCGTAATTTCCATTTCAAGAGGCAAGTTTTGTGTCGCTCTCCATATACTATGGGCACAAAAGCGTCTATATCCGTGCATATTACCCGCACTTTAACAGTAAAAAGGTAATAAATAAAATTAAACATCACAACATATTAAAAATATGATCTAAAATCTTTTAAATCAACTTATAATATATTACACAACATATTATTTGGCCAAATAAAAAGTGTAAAAAAAAAGGTACATATTACAATAAATATCAAAGACTCAGGATTAATTAACTAATTTTAGTATTATAAAATTATAATTACAAAACATACAATGTGTGGGGTGCGAGGCAGGATGGGAACTAAAGTGCTCGTATGCGCGCCCATACTGCTCAAATTTAAAGGTAATTACACAAGCTCGTGCCAAGACCTAACAATGTGGGTATTTACTTGCTTATTGTAGGTATTTTTTGCGGGAGTCGATTGGACTTAAATCCAATTACCATCTCTAGCTTTCCCGCTTCATAACTTAACATAAAGCGTTCATCATAGTAAACTAACATCAATAACAAGTGCCTTTAATGTATTGATTAATCAATCAAAAGTAGTAAATTTTATATAGAAAATTAAGTAGTTATGATTTTTATATGGGAAATTTTAACCAGTGTCCCGGGGCATTAAGAAAATCGTGTATTCTGTTTTAAAAGTTAAAAAGTTGTTATTTTCAATACAAATTACTCCCTCCATCTCATATTGTATGACGTTTTGGGCATTTCACACATATTAAGAAATGCAATTAATATTGTGTGGAAAATAGATATTATGAGTTATTTTACAAAATTGTCCTTAATAAATAATATGGGAAAAATAAATGAAAGAATTGAAAGAAGAGAGTAATAAATAGTTAAGGTTATAATAGAAAAAATAACAATTTGGGATGGAGAGAGTATATCTTTTCTTTTTACTTTTAGTTTCTTAATCAGTACCCAAAAAACAACGGTTAATAAGACTTTAGATTCTTAACTAATGCCCGAGAAACATAGGTTAATAAGACCCTTATTTTTTATATATATATATATATATATATATATATATATTCGACTTTTATATTCAAAACAAATATTTTATTATAGGTTATTTAAACAATGCCTTTAATGCATTTGCTATTATCATCACTCATAAACAAATCATGCATCATGCTAAACTAACATCAATGTGTGAAAAATTAAAGAAATTATGCCCGTACAAATCATGTAATAAAGGGAGATCAGAAGAAATGGAGTCAATGTAATTTTCATGTCAAGTCCAATAATTGAAGCGACTGGTGTGACACAAAAGGCAGAAACTATTTTCTGTAGCTCAACTAGGCCATCCAGGTAAGGGGAGAAATTCTCTTCTATACAGACGTCTTGATTAACATAGATGTCTCATGTCTGCATATAATTATTGACAAATAATGCATTTTACTAATTAAAATTATCGAGCAGCAGCACACAAATAATATAAAATTTACAATAAAAAATGTTATGCTTACACACAAGTTAAAAACTAAAAGAACTTCTTTATAAAACATCATTTTCATGAAGAAAAAAAAACTTCTTTATTTAATTTTTAAACTTGTTCTTGCATAAGTTAACATATCAATTCCCCAAGGAAAAATATAAATTTGTTCAAGTTATAAAACGTATAATTTTTAAAAAGAGTTATTAATAGGTATTGTTGAAATTTGGCGTCTAATTCATCCTTACAAAATCGGTTCATAAGATGAGGAGTATCTCTTCTTTCTAAACTTTTATCAAGAGTCTGATGTGAGACTTGAGTTTTCCCCAATACACCTGCCTCACACCCAACACTCTTTTTGGGTTTGATACGTGAATAAAAAGGAAACCCTTGAGTTCGACAAGCTGATCTAATACCATGTTAGAGACTGTGGTTGACTTTAACATAACCCCATATTAGAGTAAGATTAAATTTTGATGTGGAATGATATAAACCTTATTATTGTCTTTTTTTAATTTAAAAAATATATATAAAAGAAATAATATGCATTATATTTATATATATACATACCCTTTCAAAAAATATACATTAAGATACATGCATGCGTGTTAAATATTATAAATATAAACTATCTTATATTATAAAATCACCACAGATTTTATTTTTGTTGACAAAATCTGAGAATTTATTTGGTAGAGGAGGCAGAATTGAAGAAAGGAAAGGGAAATGAAGGTGATATTCATATTCCGTGGCCGTGCGGCAAAAGCCTTTAAGCATGGGGGTACAGAGAAGATTGAATGTAGGGAATAGGGATATAAGAAAAGGCTAAAAATAATAAGGTAATGATGAAAATATTCATTCATTCAAGGCATAACATAACTTGTCTCGTGTCTGCAAAGTGTGTATTTTAAAATCAAATACTCATTTTGTCTTCTTCTATCTGTTTTCTTTGACTTGTCTTGTGGGTACGTAGCAGGTAACGGGTCGGTTGGTTCACCGGCATCATCAGGTTATTCCATTGCCAAAATATTATTATTTTACTTGATATTACTATCATACTACAAAAATTAAATAAAAGAATTAAATACTTCCTCCACCTATGCATAAAATATATGTTTAGATTAGCCTCTTGCTTTTATCAAATATATATTATAAAATGTTTTCTTGATCAATCTTTTTTACTAGATATGACATAATTATTTTTTTAAGACCTAAATGACATAATTATAAGCTTATCATTAACATAAATGATAAATGTAAAATAACATAAAAAAAGATATTATGAATTAATATTTAATTTCTTCCATTCATATTAATTTTGAGATAAATTCATATCAATGATTTTTTTCAGATGTTTACAAATTAATATAAATTATATATTATATTAATCTAATATCATTTATTTATTTTATTATTGGAAAAGCCAAATTATATTATTTAAACTATTCTAGCTCAAAGAATAGAAAGGAAAAGTGTTACAAAGTTAAAAGAAGCAAAAATAGATACACAAAACTTCAAAACGTCATGAGATGACCAAGACAGCTAAATGGGTTTATCCACCACTGATGTAAATGATAGGATTTTTTTTTTAGCTTTGCCTTAATCCATCACCAAATTTAAGCTTTTATATGATTGATCAATGATTTGACCAAAAAGCTTGTTGTTGCGTGTAGAACACCATATTCCACACAATACCAAAAGAGGCGCATTCAAAAAGTAGATGTTGGCGGTTTTTCTTCATCCCAAAGTCATATAAACAAAGAGAACAATCTGGGTTTAGGATGTAAAGATGAATCAAATTGACCTTTAATGGAAATCAACCACGAATAATGACATAATGAGAGGAAATATTTTGTTCTAAATCAACTTTTAAGTGACAATGGCTCCTCGTCCCCATCTTGTGTTAGCATTTGTTTATCATTACTATTAAATTAATTTGTAATAGTTAAATTTCGTTTCACTTTTTTTATTTAATTTTTCACTCTTTATAAAAATAAAAAAAAATCATAATTTTAGTAATAAGTAATGATAATCACTTTTCCGTTTGTAACAAAAAAAAAATGATAAGCACATGCATTTTTTTTATATATGAAATTGTTAACTAATGACCCCAAAGGACTAGTTAAGAAAATTAGTATAGAAAGACTACATTGAAAATTATGGAAAAGTTATGTATGTAACTTTGTAAAAGTCAAAAACTTGTTTCTATAAGTCAACTATAAATTATCCTATATATATGACTTCGTGGTTTTGCCTAACTTACTGGAACTTAATCGTATGAAAATATAAGGCCAAGATCATGGTGGTTTTTAGCCTCATGTTATGAAATTTTCAAAAACAAAATCTAGTTTCAGTTGAGTTTCAATTTTTTATTGAGTTTAATCACTCTCTTTATCTTATCTCACTATAAATTCTCCAATTATAAAATAAAAAAAAAAAAACACTTTTTTAAGAGAAATTTGTACTTTGTGAAATTTTATTGGCGAGGGCTTCGCACTATTTAACACCTCTCTTCTAATAATAGTGGTTGAAAGTGGTGGGAGGCGACAATCAAAATGGTGATCGGCACATAGGTAGTCGCACTAAGAGTGGTAGTCCGCAGTCATGTGGCTGCAACAGTCAGAGGTGACGTCAAAGTGGTTGTTAAGAGTGGTGGTTAAGAGTGATGGCAGAAGCGGTGCTCATACGATGGTTGGAGTGTTGGTCTTTGATAGTCGAGTAGTGGTCGGTGGTAACTAGCAGCGGTGGCCGGTTGTGGTCGGCAAACACTGTCTTAATTTTAAAACAAAAATAAGATTATAAAACATGTTTTTGTTGATTAGATATTTAAGTAAAAATTGTTGTTAAATTTGTCTTAAAAAATCATTTAGGTTCTTTCTACGTTACCTTAAAGAAATTTTGGGTCTTTATCAACAACCAACAATAATCAATCACATAAACAAATTTGTAATAGGTGCCCTAAAAATTAGAGGACTTGTTAAAAAAACCCAAAGTATAAAATTTGCAATGAGAAAAATTAAAAGTGACTCCAAAAAATTGAATGCACCATTTTCCAACACAAAATTTCAACTCATGTTCTCTTTAATTGTTACTTTTTGACTCTTTACACAAATAGCCTTATTAATTTAATATATTATTTCATATATTTTTCTCTCTACAAAAATTAATTAGAATAATTTTGGTAAGGCAAACATTTAATATTGTATTGAAATTTAAAAATAACGGTTAAATAGAAACAAAGAAAAAATATTTGTAATCTTAACTTTAACAATGTCCTAATGATATTTTTTAGCATTTTCCTTTGAATTAGTATGGGGTGTTGTTGCTTAACTACTCCTTTGTATATGTACGATGGTTAGGTGTTTTTTATTTATTTTATGTTTATATATTATCTTACACCTAATGGATCAGTATAGTTAGTTGAAAATAGAAGGGTTTTGCATAAGCTAATTTTGGAACATGTGAATGAGTAAGTAAAAAGCACCATTAGTGTGGTGTGAGTCAGTGCTTATGTCTCTTTTTTCTCTCTCTCTCTCTCAAACACACTAATAAATGTGCTTCCCTCTCAGCTAGCTATATATAAGAAGGTATGTGAAGGTTAGGGTTTTCATCAAGGGTGAGAGTGAGTGAGTGAGAGAGAGTTGAAAGTGTCTGTCTTATTTGAGGGGAATGTTGGCTGGCTCGAGGCTTTTCAGTTTCACAAAGGAAGTTCAGTCTTAATTGTATGAACTATAAGGCTTCGGACCAGGCTTCATTCCCCTCAAAATCTTAATTGTTTGTTCTTGTGAGTGTGTCCTTATTATATATGAAATCATCTATATCTACCTATTTAGATTTGTAAAGATCAAAGAGAAGCAAGAGTTAGGTTGAGAGGAAAGTTGTCTGGCTCGAGGTGATGGAGATGGAAGAGTACTCTCTACTCACTCATCGCTAACTTTCAATCTCGGACCAGGCTTCATTCCCCCCAGCAAACTTTTGTTAACTATACTTCATTTTCCTCATATGTAGCATCATTTTCTTCTCCTGGTTTGGTTTTGGTAAGGTTTTCTGCTCCTTCTCATAGTTTCTGTCAGGTTAGAATTTTCTGTTCAAATTATCAGCTCTTGTATATTTTGTTGTCACCACCATTCAGCTTATCTTATATTTTGGTTTATTGTGAACTTTATAATCAAGCTTAGCTTCTTCAAAGCAGTAGTGATTTCAAGCAAGAAAGAACATAATATAATTATCATGATGTGTACTTTTATAATGATAAAAAAGGTTTCTGGATCTGAAACTTTTCAGACATCTTCTTGAGATTATGGGATTTAAGAAGAGGAACAGTGGAAATCTCTCTAGTTTTCTGGTATAATTATTATTAGTATTATTAATAAATAAATAAATAAATAAATGACAGTAACTTTGGTTAATATTGTCACCAGGCCCCTACCTCTCTCCCTCCGGTGCAGGAACAGGAATGTTTGTTTTCACGTGGGCAAGCAAGTAAGCATAAACAGTGCAAAAACCTATCACAAGTGAAATTCTTTCTTATCATCTGTACAACACCATAGCTACTACTATGCCTCTCATAGCTAGGTCTTTCAATAACAGTAACACTATAATTCACATGAGATGAGGGACTCCACTTCCCAGTTCCCAGATCCACCCTTCATTATTTTTTAATGAATATTGTAGTACTTCAGGCAAATTAACATATGCCTAGTAAATGAAACACAAACTATTGTCCACATACATATAAAGATAAATAAAAAAAATGATGTGAGCATTAGAAAGATAAATGTACTATAGTACTGGTGAATTAATTAATATACTAATTGATGTATTTGTTGTGTAGTGAAATGGAAGTACTCGTCCTGAACCTGATGATCAAGTATTGATTGAAAGTTGAAACAAGATTAGAGAGATGTGGAGGTGGAACAGTTAACGAGAAGAAGTGATGAGAATCATATATCATCAGGAGAAGCTAAGCTAAGCTAAGCTAAGCTAGCTAGGTATCTGTGTCCTGTGATGATCACCATCTTGTTAGTAATTTCCAAGAGAGCAGAAAAAAGAGTATGACCAGCTTCCATTGTGATGCAATGACTACTTGAGTTAGATAGATTTATAGATATATCTGGAAGATGTATAAGATGATGCAAATTACTAAGGCTCAAAATAGAGAGAAATTAATAAAAAGAAGACAGTACTGTATGCTTCTGGATTTTCTATTTTCAATGTATTTGTGTGTGTTTTAGTGTAATGTATTTATGGAGCTTTTAAAGTTGTTGAAAAATCAGAAGCCATGTTTGGAAAAAGCTCATATCAGCAATATTATCAGCTTCTTCTTCCTCCACCTCGTGGAGTCAGAGATATCTTTTGGCGTTTCAAATTGAATGACTGAAAACAATTTCTTGGGAGAGAGATATGATAAATTAATACACTATCTGACATATCTTGGGAAATGAAACTGAGAGAAAGACACACCTATTTTCATGATAAAAATAACAAGTGTTATTGCAATTGCATTGCATTGCATTGCACTCTCCTTTATTTGTTGTTGACAGCTTCTTCTTGAATTTATTACCATTTCAGCTGATGTGTTTCTTTCTTCACTGCAACCAAATGCTAGCCACGAACACAAATACTATTAATTTCTCATCACAAATTTCACTTACATTCGCATACAATATTAATACTAGTATCATTTAACATAAAATGCTCTATGTTTAATCCCATAATAACGCAACAAAGTCAAGCATCGTATATATATGTGGTACAATTCAATTCACTAATTAACATCTTTTTCTTAAATGACCTGCCATAAAATAATTGAATTAATGAAAGTATAGTGCAACTAATGGTGCAGTGATAAGTATATTGAGTGTTTTTTTTGTTGAAGGAAAGCATATTGAGTACTTGTATAAATTCAACTATTTTGTTGCTGTTAATTAGAGTTTCTAAGGGGGGATTTCTAGCTCCTATATGGTACTAGTACAAAAATGTCATGGTGGCCATTATATTTTGGTTTCGTTATGTATTATTTTGATTGTAATATTGGAATTATTTGGGTGAGTTGGATAAACTGAAATCCTCGATCCTTGAAGCTTTCAGGAATTGAGATTAATATCTTAGTTGAGCTTTTGAAAAACTTGCCCCCTTTCTAAGGTTATTGTGTTTTCTTGGCAATTGTTGGTAGATAGAAGAGTGTGCGTCTACTCGTGCTAATCTCCTTTGTCGGAGGGTGTTATTCAGAAGTTTTCACGGTTATATTCTATTTTTTGTGATTTATTGCACGAGACATCAAGTCACCTCTTTGTCACTTGTGAGTTTCTCTACAAGTGTGGTATATGATATCTTTATGTAGTTTTGGGTTATGTTTGACCTAGCTTATTTTAGACTTCTCTACTCCTTAAATAGAAATTGGGATAAACAATTCTTTTGAAAAGCTTTTGATAAGAAAAAGTAATTTACTTTTCGTGGATAAAATTAACTATGTGTATCTAGGTACAAATTAAGGGATTTCAATAAAGTCAATATATGAAGCTTTTCTATCTAAAGCAAGCTTCTCACGCTAAATACCACAATACCTTTTTTTTAGTCTAAAAATCTCAAAGAGGAACCAAAATAGGATGACTTAAAATGAAGGGATCAATTTCGTGAATATGTAAAAATGGGGGATCAAAATTGTGATTAATTTCCAGTGAATTGTATTGTTATTCTAAGTCATCTAAACATCTCATTAATTTCTAGTGAATTGTATTGTTATCCTAAATCCTAATTTTCTATAATAAAAAAATATTGGATCAAACGAATATTATTGTAATAAGTTTATTTAAAACATTGATCCATTTATGTAATTTAAAATAACACCATAGGCTTTGCCTAAAATAAATAAGATCATAGTTTCAATAAAAATATTTTATCAAACGTCTTTTAACCTATAAGTAGCTTTTAAACCCGAAAAAAAAAGTGAAATTATCAAACAACTTTTTTTTCGAGGAAAAATTGTCAAACAACTATAACTCTTTTTTCAAGAGCTCTTATACTTACCTTTAGTTGTAAAGTAGCTTTTAGAGTGGCAGCTCGCAATGCCACCGGATTTGTTTTGCCTGTTGTTGATTTTCACTTCCTTTGGAGCTAATCCTCGGTTTAAAAAAGGTTTAACTCTTTATTTGCCATGCGGTGTTCTGGGAAAGTGATTTTTGGATAAATTTCATGGGTCCACTTGCTCTTGGGGATATACGGGATAGTGGAACTTTTATCTTGTTT
>Ga0099826_10001550_pt1 | contig 13951 bp, 6 predicted proteins | sample Mtrugardesep15_FD_76830 | JGI IMG/M metagenome (GOLD analysis project Ga0099826, IMG submission 76830) | Root nodule microbial communities of legume samples collected from California, USA - M. trunc garden sep15 | ecosystem: Host-associated > Plants > Roots > Nodule | place: USA: California... | reverse complement strand
GTCCCACATTCACATGGTGAACACTAAAGTTGATGGAGCAAAATCTCCAGGATTTATCTTTCTTCTATTTCACATGCAAAAAGCTCATGCCATACAGCATCATGAGTCTTTATGGTTTTCGATTCTAAATTTGATTTGTCAGTCTAAATTTTTTGGATATTTATTCTTAATAAATTTGAAAAGCACTCTTAAAACGTAATTGTATCACAGATAATCAGAAATGCTATTGAATTAGATTCCATCAATTTATAAACTAAAATCGACTAGAATCACAGTAAATGACGAAATCACGGTGGCAGGGCAGCATATGAACTCCTCTAAATGCTTCGGGGAACTTCAATACATTCCATATTCATGGCTGAAATATAATTAACACACAAAAAACCAAAGAAACTTGAAAGCAAAGGTTCCTAGTGTTTTATAATGATTTCTTGTTTCAAATAGGCACTTCTATTATCTCTGCAGATCTGGAATACATGTGCTGCCTACAGATCCATGCAATCTGACCATTGTCCCTATACCTTACTCGCCACAGTCCAAACTTCTCTGCAATATCTTTCCCTGTGGAACACCTCCTTTCCCTTAAGAAATCAACCATCCATTGCTGTGCTGCTTTTATGTCTTGTTGAATGCCCCTTGAACCTTCCGCGGACCTGTTTCTATGACCGATAGCAGCAGCCCCTACAACACCAGCTGCAGTTGCCCCGGCTGCACCAAAGAGAAGTGAAGAGCCACCCAAATGAGCCACTTCCTTGCTCAAATCTGGTATCATTTGCCCCATTCCAGCTGCAAGATGAGCTCCAATTTTAAGAGCAAAAGTTACCATGACCATGAACTTCTTCATATATGGAGCCAAAGACTTCACAGCCATGTTATCAACTTGCATCATTTCACAACCCATCTGATCTTCAACAACATGCATTTGTCCTCGGAACTCGCATAACATGTGAAGCCGGAGAGCAGTCATGCCAGAAACCATGGTGGTGATCAGTCTCCTTGAGTAGTTTTCTGCTTTTACAAAATAGAACATGTTCGGTACTTTCCTTTCCTCAACTTGTGCATTGAAGGTTGCTATGTAATTCACTTTGCGATGAAGCTCAAGTAGGAGTCTGTGTTCATAATATCTCAGCCCTTGGATTTCTTGCTTCAAGTCTCTGATTTCTTGTTCAATAATTTTGAGTCTCTGTAAAACTTCTTCAACCCCTTTTGCAATTCCACCAAAGGATGGTTCAACTTTCTCAGCTTCATTGCTTAAGGTTATAGCTTGATCTCCCCCTTCAGGGTTATTTTCAGGTGGGATTTGCAGCTCCTGAGCAAGATTGTGTAGGTCATGATACCTGCGATGAAGCACTTCTCGGAAGTCATCATCCGATAAAAGGTCTCGTGCAAAATCAAACCCTTCTTGGAGAATAGGCCTACCAGAATCCAAGACCGAACTCCATGTGTGCTGATAATCATACATGCTGTCTGCTGGAAGTGAAAGTAGTGCTTGTTTCAGTTGCTGCAGGGAAGCAAATTGAGTTCTTCTGTACCTAGGGGGTGTCAAACTTCGCACACATTCAGGTCTAATGACATTTTCTGTCATGGTGATCCCTTGGCAAACACTTTGAATCGCTGGGATTATAAGTTGCTGAATGACTCTTAAAGTTTCTGTCAAATTTTTGGTGGAGCATGCAAGAACGTCGATGTAGTATCCTAGTTGTCCTCCAAGCTCAACTCTGATGTAGATTCCATTAATGCTGATTGAAATGAGGTACTTTTCAAGACTGTAAGTTGCACCGTGTTGATTCATTAGAGCCTTTATTTTGTTGTGAAGGTGTACCTATAGCACCAAACGAGAAAATTGTAGTCACGGAAAATACTGAAAATCCTAGAAATTGTAGCTTTAAAGACTTATGGGTGAAGATCAAAATAGAAACGGTTTGTAAAATTACAGTAGCTTATGGCTTGTGTATTTTGCAGGTAAACTCTAATGATGTTCCTTTCCAAACTATTTTATATATATTTGCAATCTTTGAACCTCATTTGAGTTAGGTATCTGAATCATCAGAAAAATAACTAACATTTAATGAACTTTGGGACACATTTGTCAAACAGCGGCTATAGCAGAGCTCCATAGCACAACACAATTTGAACAAACCACTGTTGTTCCGCGATATGCTGTTTAGTACAAAGTCTTTCTAGAGGTGCTATAGCGCTATAGCATGACAAAATATGAACAAACCATTATTTTCCGTGATCTTCTATTGACAACATTGCTTTGAAATACTAAGTGCAGGGAATAATTTATTGTAAAAATGTAAAAGAAGGTGCAAGAAACAATTGCAAAGAGCGAAACTGAGGGAATAAAAGAGGAGCATGATGGAGAAACACTTGCCTGTAGGCGAGGGAAGAATCCTGGAGTTAGAAACATATGATTCGAATCATCACATTCAAGATGGCGTCCGGCATAAAGACAGTCTGGTGAGCTTATCTGCCACCTCTGAGGCTTTCCTCTACCTTCTTCAAGAATGGAAGGAATCAACAGTAGAGAATTTTGATCTGATGGGTCTTGCTCATAACAAAGTTCAAGTTTAAGCATCATTCTCACAAGGTCACTAGCATCTAAGTTCTCAAATACTTTTGACCCCATACCGGGAATTGGACTTTGTAAACTTCCTCTTAAGATTTTCTCAAGTTCCTTCCTGCTAATGAATCCATTGTTTTCCGAAGAGTGTTGCCTTCTAACATTCAACTTTAGGAGCTGACCAAGTACTTCACCACAGAACCACTCATAATCTAAAATTAGAAACTCCAACTCATCAAAATAAATCACTTCGCCAATGTGATGAAGACAAGTAGCTATAGCTTTGCGCTTCGTTTCCACCGCCTCTTTATTATAATGTCTCGATCGGATTCTCAAATACGGGACTTTTACTTGACACAGCTCACCAAACTCCTTCCACTTCATAGCTGGCTTGTTGTAATTCTCTGATCTCCACTCTGATAAAATCTGTATTAGATCGTTGCAAAGTTGATAAACTCGTGGTACTCTTTGGAGAACTGTTTTGCACGTCTTTCGGATGTGATGAGTGAGTTTACCAACTGATGCTGATGACCTTGCGTCAACCGTGAATACAGTTTGGTAGAAATCAACATAGCCTTGAAACTTGTCTCTCAATCTCTGAATTGAATCTACCTTTTGCTGCAGATTTTGTGATGATTGGTTGATTTTATCAAAGTGTGTGAGAACAACAGCTACACTTGGTAGCATGCATTGTTGTCCTGCTCTTTTGGAATTGGAAACTATGAACCTAAGCCAATATTGCAAATCCTCTTCGATCTCTGCTGTGCTTTTTGGTTCTCTGTTACTTGGCTTCCTGAATAAACTCAATATAATGATGAAAATCGACGCACTACCGCTACCAGGGAACATAAGATCATGAAGGGAGAAAAACTCATGTTGACCAGCAAGATTCCATATTGAAATCTTTGTATCCTCGTCCTTGAATGTTTTTATCTTCATTCCAACTGTTTTGACAGCCTGCTCCACTGGATTCACTATTGTTCTTACTTGATCCAAGTAGGGAAGTGCTGAAGAAGAGAAGTTTTGTGATATTGATTGGCAAAGTGTGGTTTTTCCTGAAAATAGGAATTAAATAATAATTCATATCGATTCTGTTTGGATAAACAGTTTAATCAAGTTCTTATAGCTTAAGCTCTTGTCGTACAAGTGCTAATGTATAAGTTATTTCTATAGCAATGATAAAATAAAATCAAACTGTTTTCATATAAGCTGTAAGCTATTTTCATAAGCTATCTTGGAGAGGTTATGGAAATAAACTTAAAAGTAAAAACAACTTACGGACATGTCGTAAGCTGTTTCTTCAAGCTCTCCCAAATAGTAAATGCTTATGTAAATAAGTAAGCTCAAATAAGCCAATCCTAACAGATCATTGCTATTAGCTTGTGTTTATATGAAAGCTAGTCTTAATTAAGTTTCATGATCATATTTTATTTATATTTTAAGCCGGTGTTTCGTGAAATTATATGAAAACATCAAATATAAATACTCAACCTTTACCTGCATATTCTTGGCCACAAAAGAAAACTCTGCAACTCTTAGGCTCAGTAAGTGGCATATCTTTGATCAAATCCATTTCTGGTTCAGGATTCTCATTCTGCCCTAATCTCTGATAAATCCCAATAGACTCTCCAGAATTGTGTAAAGGTGTTCTTGAAAGATCAATTTCTTCAATCCAAGGATTTATCTGAAGTGTCTCCATAATTATCTGCAACAATGTCTCTCCTTGAACACCTTTACATCCTTGCAAAGACAAACATTTCAAACTAGCATTCTTCTCTAAGCTCTTAAAGATCTTAACAAAATCATCTGGTTTCAAACTCTCATCATCATGTATCCCAAACCGCGTCACTGTCTCATTCGTTACTAGAAACTGTGTTATAGCCACTAAACCATCCTTTCCTATTCTTGTTCTCCCTCCCCCCAAAGTAACACATTTCAAACTAGTGTTAGCTTGCATTTGCAATGATGAAAATCTACTCAGAGGGCAAAGTAAATGCTCCACACCGATTCCGCGGAACCAATTTCCTGCTACATGTAATTTTTGCAGACTATGATTCTTAAACAGTCCAGCAGCAATATACACAATGCCCTTATCTTTAAGACATGTTCTTGAAAAATTAACCTCTTTTAGGGTTTGGTTTTGCTCTAAAACCCATCTAAATTCCTTAGCACATTTTGATTTTATCTTAACACCAGTCATATCAAGTGATTTGACTGTGAAATTCATTCCTAAGGAACAAGCAACCCTACAAGTACCTGAAAAATTAAGCTTGTAAATTCTTAATGTACTGTTCCCAGGTACAAACTCAACAACCTTAGAACTTCTTTCACCATTTTGATCACCACTCCAAACATGAACTTCCATGGTTCTATTCCTTGCCAAAACTGCAGATATAAGAGGTGTAGCTGTGATAAAATTTGAGTCAAAAATTGTTAACAGCTTAAGAGATGGATTAACTTCAATCATCTTTGAAATCTCTTCAGCACCTCTTGAACCTATTGAATCTTCCCAAATCTGCAACTCCTCCAAACTATGATTCACCATAAGAGAAGAAGCAAGTAAACAAGCTCCAACAGAACCAATACATGATTCTGAAAACATAATCTCTTTAACCATTTTATTCTCCTTCAAAATCTCAGAAAGATCTAACATTGTTTTTCCATTGAACCTGTTTCTTCTAAAAACAACTTGCTTTATAGAATGATTACTCAGAAGGGTTCCAAGGTTTTTTACCTGTTGTGACTCCCATTCAACTCTATGAAACTCCAAGTTTTTCAAGGTTGAATTTGTGTGGTGACATGATGCTAATGTTGCTAAAAGGTTGGAAAAATGTTGCTGATTTTGTTTGGAAATGTTTATGTTTATGGAGTTGTTTGTTTCTTGGTAACAAGTTGAAGTTGGTTGGGAAAGGTAGAAGGAAATGCTGTGTAGATTTTGGTTCTCCATCATGTTGATTGCTTGTTGAGACCATTGTAGGTCTTCTAGGTTCTGGTTTGATGACATCATTAGTTTAGAAGCTCTTGTTCTAAGTTGCAGAAATTTCTTGTCTTTATAGCCCAACATAAAAAAAAACTATAATTTAGATTTTGAAGTTCAAATGTTTTATGTTTTTGTTTGTGGAAGATAATGTACAAATGTTTGACATTGTAGTGACTTTAATACTTTTGGTTTAAATATTCTTAACTTGTATTGATTGTGTCACTTTAGGAAAGATGTTCTTTCTCACTGGGATTGATTCTTCACGTATCCCAGCTGGCTAGCTGTTTTTCCTTCTCATTTTAAATACTTATTCCTATTCAAGTTGTTAGAAGTTTGTTTGGAGTTGTGATTGTTCAGTTTTTTTGGCTATAGGATATATAAATGTTTTAGCACTCTTATTTTTTAAGTTAACTTTTGAAATGAGATTCATGTCTATGTTAAACATGATATTAGACCTGAGTTAAATATTGTAATGCGAGAATTGAATTTTGGATCTCACACTAAGTATGAGGGTAGGTATTGAAGTTGTTTGGAGTTGGACCCAGGAGTCACGTTAGGCGTATGGTGGGTATTGAAGTTATTTGGAGTCTCACATTGGTCAAATTGTCGATCTGTTCGATGTATAAATTTGTTTGAACAACCTCATCTTGTGAGTTAACTTTTGGGATTAGATCAAAGTTCATTTAACATGATATTAGAGCCGATTTAAAGATAAAATGTGTTTGACCACCTTCTTTTTTTGGACTGAGATCCAAACTCACTAAATAGTTTAATGGGGTAGTCATTTTTGTCATGAATGTGTAACAAGTAGTCACAATAATCCCTGAATGTATCAAAATTTTAAAATAGTCTCTAATTTGTGCATTTCGTTAGTCAAAATAGTATTGAGTGTTAAAATGTTATGTTAATACTGTCATACTAGTCATTAATATACCTACTTAATGTCGTATCAGTTCTTACAAGTATTTACTTATTCTCGTATCAGTCGTATAATAAAAGAGTTATTGTCGGTATTGATGGACTATCTTTACATTAGAGACTACTTTGAAGGACTATTTTAACATTCGAGATTATTTTGACTAACGAATTGCACAACCAAATTTTATTTTAGAATTTCGATACATTTAAAAACTATAGTAGTTACTCACTATAGATTCAGGAACCAAAATAACTATTTGCCGGTTTAATATTTCATGCATGATGGTACATAAAATTGGACCTCTACCACTGCAACATTGCGAAGCAGATCAGATATAAGAACAATTAGAGCTGATGCAATCACAGCGAGTGAACTAACCACTTAAGATCCAACACTTGCTAGTAAGTAAACTTGTAATTTTATACTTTGCATAAAACCACGACCATATATATGATTACCCCATTATTTAGAATGCTTAAAATGTAGTAAGCATGACTATCTCAAACACGTGCTCTTAGAGAGTTCTTGTACTTCAAAATTAATGTTTCCACACCAAAAAAGTTTAAATAATCTCACAATTACAATTTGCTGAGATATTTGACATGTTGGGGTGCACATATTTAAAAAATCTTCACATTCGTTAATATTTAAAAAGAAATTAGATTTGTTTACATGAAGAAAAAAAAAAGTTATTAGTATTACTATATCTACAAACTGTGAGCCAATTAATGACTGTGGGGTATGTGCTTTTTGACATTTTGGGTCGATGAAAACTTTGTCCCTTTCTTATTTTCTTCCTTTCCCATTTGAATAAGAAAGAACCTAGAATCCTATAAAGTAGGGAAAAGGGAGGCTGAGTAGTAGTGGACAAATTAAACCTCTTCTCAAGGCTACTAAACGGTGAATAAATCCTTTTTTATAATGTAAGTTAACTTTTGAATTACCAGTTCCCTAAAAATACAAAACAATGGGTCCATTGTTCTCTTTTATGTTTTTTTACCTGCTCCCCTTATTGCATTTAATTATTAGAATATGCCGTTTGATATAGTTATTTTATGAAAAAAAATCATATATGTTTTAAAGAATAATCAATTTTAAGAGTATTGTATTCGCACAGGAAGAACATAGCTCGAGTGAGGCAGAAACTCAATCGAGGGCAACCACCAAAACCAATTAACTCTAACCATTAAAACTAAAGTCAACACCAAAATTAAAGTCAAATCTTCACACAACAACATAAATTAGACTTGAGTCAAATCCTCCAACTCCCTCGCAAATGACATTAGAAACAAGTTCTAGACACCCATTGTCAGCTACTTGCACCAAAATCCATCCAAGAAAACCATCAAAACGACAAATACCAATATACCATCAAACTCACCTTATGTTCTCACAGTTGAACTCAAATAAACACCCAAAAATCACTCATTCACACAACTTAGTAACTTATAGTATTGTCCATGGTAAATACTGTTCTAGTCAAGTTTTTATTCGTTATTTATTAACTTTCAATAAAATTAAAACTATTTAAACTTAGAGTCAGCCCAAAGACAAGGCGTCTAAAAATATTACTTAATGAAAATTTGTATATTATGGTATTATGAAAATGTCTGTATTATAATGGGCTATGGAAGATATTTGTGCAAAAATTCGTTTTTTCTTTTATTTTTACTAGCGTTTAGACGGTATTATGTGTTTGTTTGTCAACTCTTTTTATTGTTTGTGCCCCTTTGTTCACTTTTTTTATTGATTAGGACTTACGAACAATGACTTTTATTAAATTTTTATTTTGATTAAAATTATATACTAAATGGTGGGATTCCTTCCCGGACCCTACATATGCGGGAACTCTAGTGCATAAGGTTGCCCTTTATTTTGATTAAAATTATAAGTATAAATATGTTTCGCTTTTATGTTGTAATAAACTTTACTTATCTTTTACAACGACACCAATAATATATCAAATATAGTATACATTCTTATCTTTTTGAATGACACTAACAATATATATTTTTATATACAAATTTATTCAAGAGTATAATTGTAAGTAAAAAAATCATCCCAAAATCATGTATTCCTTTTAAATATATGATATATATTAAGGAAATTAATATATGATATATTTGAAGTCGTGAAAGACATGAGAGTGATGCATAATATTTTCTTGTTGAAGGAGCACCGGTTGACCTGCACATTTTTTTGTTGACAAAAACATATCTAATTCATTTCATTCATAACTGTAGTCATAATACAAGATATACACTCATGAAGTTGGGAACAATCATATGACAATGCCATTTTGGCTACCAAATGAGCAACAATATTTGTATGTCTTTGATTAAAACTTATCTTAAAGTTTTTTGTGGAACTATATTTAGATTTACAAAAAATTAAAATAGCATTAAAATTGGAATTGACATTGAATTTACCTTGAATACCATCAACCACTCTCTTACAGGCCTTTTCTAGAAAATTCTATCAACAATGATCCGATCCGGACCTAAAGTCAAGGTATCTTACATTGCTTCATGATGTTCTCTTCGATTGCGCACATGCTACCACTCGAACAATGTATCATACACCATCTTTACTGTCATATGGGAATCGACCTCAACATAGTTCTAAAGTTTGTCAATTCTTCGTTTCCATATAAACCAAAGAGTCGTAGAAAACATCCAGAGTTTTTGTTGCGACTTTGAATAAAAATGTTGAAAGAATAACACCAGAAACCATCAAGGATTGATCTACATTATAACTACATATACATAAAGGTTTTAACTTCCGTAATTATTTTTCAACAAGGTTTTTTTAATATCAAAAACAAAACTTATCATGCAAAATCCAATTATTTATATTTAAAACTAAAATTAATAAATTTTTGATCTAAAATTATTATTATCGCAATAAATATTAAATTTATCGACTTTTATGATAAAAAATTATTTTGAGTCTGCATTGCATTTAGGAAATAATAGAGTCAAGTAACCACATAGGATTCAACATCAAAACCTAATTAAAATTTTATCAAGCACAACCTTATCTTTGTTAGGAAATTTTTCGAACTTGCAATTATTTTTTGGAATAGGTAGCCATGGCATCAACCAAAGACAACCAAGCAATAACAACTAAAGAGGAAACAAAGGAGTAAAACTGGGAGAACCTAATCTCTTTACTCAAGAAGGTTATGGTGACTACTGCTTTTGTGGAGAGGTTGGAAAAAGAGTTGGAATACCTTGAGTTTCAGCATGAAATGGATCTAAAGGGACAAGAGTTGTTGAAATCAAAACAAGTTGGAAAAGAGAAACATATTCATTTGGTGGAAGTGACTAAAGAGAAGCCTCAGACGGAAGAAAACAAGAAGACGAAAATGTACGACCAGAATTCAATGCTTTGCACCAAATTCTGAAGCAGTACAAGGTGAACATGTTGAACAAGAAAATGGCCGAACATAGTCAATGCTGCATCAAGTTTCTTCAGGAACTCTTGAAGACTAATACCGATCTAAATTAGGAAGAACTTATCTCACTAACTAGCGAATGCCATCACACGTACGAGGTACCGACTGAGGTCAGGTTCGATGGTGAAGGATGCTTTACTCTACCCATTCACATTAAGGGGGAATATATCGGAGAAGGATTATGTGATTCAGGAGCAAATGCAAACCTAATGAGCGTGACAAGGCAAAGGAGTTAGGGAATTTGATGATCTCTCCATATCCATATTCTTATACGATAGGGTATGCTAATGGCCACGCAGAAAAGGCAATTGACATACTACGAAATTTCCAAATTAACATTGGGGGCTTCAAAAACTGTTTAGACATCGCGATTGCAGACACCCTAGGTTGATATAATTTCCCGCTAATCCTCGGCAGGAAATTGTAACACCCATACTAAGCTGTCTAGAATGTTTAGTATGCGTATTAAACTTAGTACTGTATGCATTAAAATCAGGATTTCTTTCGAATGAATAAAATCATCAATACAAGTTTGTACATCTGATAAATTATCATCTGTCAAATACATAAATATAATATATATTTGAATACATAAAATATCAACAACTGGTACGAGCGAACTCTTGACGATAATCCATTCAACTGCATATCTGCTTCCACTTGGTAGGAGCAACCTGTTAATCTGAAATAATAAAAGGATTGGTGTGAGACAAAATGTTTCAGTGAGTTCCACCTATCCTACGCTATAGGCAATATCAGGGAAACCTACGTTTGCCATTTGTCTACACACAACCCATTCGGGATTATACGTCCGTGTGTGCTCTACATAAATGAACGATCATGAGATACAAATATCGTTATCTGAACTATCTAACATATTCCTGTAAACCGGACGATCGGGGGTAGACTAGGATCGTCATATGTATACTATTATAAGCCTGATATGATGCAAATGTATATACATGTTCTGATTCATAAACTATTCATATAATGTTAGAAAGTTAGCGTTGAACAAAAATAATTATCTGAGTTGATTTTACGGGATGGATCCCGAGTGGTGTAATCCCGGTCACCATCCCACTGCTATCTAGTGAAAATTCCTATCTGAGGCTAATCACCAGAACTCCTCTTGTCGTTGTGTAGATTTCTCAAGAAAATCCCATCCAGCCTAATCTGGAGTCGTCGACGGACACAACTTAATTATGCATAATTGAAACATTCGAGATTTACCTTTTGACTGAGGTTCTAATTTTAACCAGGTTTGCCCTGCTCCATTCCAATGAAACATTCGAGATTTGACTTTTAATTGGGGTTCTAATGTTACCCAGGTTTGCTCCGCTCCGTAAATTAAAAACATTAATTGATTTGGCAATTCTAAATGTTTGGATTGGTTCTATGTGCAAAATTGTTTTGGACCGTCAACCTATTAAAATATAATTAAGAAAAATATGTATATTAAAAAAATATTCTTTTTTTTCTTCTGATGTGCTAGATTATCAAACCTAGGACACTAAAGATGAATGGTAGATTTTCAGCCAACTGATCCTATGATAACCAACATAATATTTTTATATTTTTGTTATAAATAATTTCAAGGTAATGTAATATTTTTAAACTCCTTTTGGACGTACGGTGGTAAATTATCATTAGTATTACCCTCTAAAATGACCTAAGACCTAATAAATTAGCAGATTGAAATTAAAGCACATATATGAATCAGACATAATGAGATATTCGTATATTTACTATAGTGACTCCTATCAAAGGTAAACAATAAAAGAGGATAAGAAACTATAATTTATTAGCCAATCTTATTCATACAATTATTGCATATGATTTGAACTTCTTTCAAATACAACATGATTGGTTTGAAAATAATAATAATAGAAGAGTTCAAAGCTTTTAAGGCTTTGTATCACTAGTTGAAGGGGTGCAACATGGGGGCCTAGGACATGGTATTGGGCATACTCCAATATTAGGTGGTAGGGCATCTACGTTGCCAGCCAGAGCACCTGCAATAGAAACAATTAACATCACAAACATCAAGATCATCTTCAAAAGAGTTTGCATTATAACAAAGCTTAGCTTACAAAGAAAAATAAAGTGGATATATAAACTTTAACTTTGAGTGCTATGTTCAAACAATGTGCAAACCTTGTTTATATATAGGCAAAAAGATAGTCCTATAAAATACCATGATGAAATACTTTAAGACTTTAATAATGCACAACATTTAATTCTTTCAATAAAATTAAGAACTTTTTATATTTGTTGACTTACTTTTAATATCTTATTATTTTATTAAACTATAATTTTTTACGATATTTATTAAGCAATTCAAATTACTTATTTATATCTTTATTTTTCTGTTATTTATTTTTCAGTAATTTATTTTTCCATATTTTATTTTTTCTGTTTTAAAAAATTCAAAAATACCTACAAGAAAAAAAATCAAAAAATACCAAAATATTTAGTCCTAGTTGAGTCATTTATTTTTAGAGTCTGGTTTATCATTTAGTTATCATTTAGTTTTCTTTTGTTTTCCTTTAGGAACTCACCCATTTTTTATAATACCTTTAATAGGCCGAGTCTAGTTTAAATTAGGTCATTTAGTCATAAGAGTAAGTCTATTTAAATTTTCATTTAGGATTAGGATTAACATCTAGTAATAATAGTCATAGAATCATAATTAATATTAGGATTCAGTAATAATATGTCATATCTATAGTAATTAATTAGATCGAGTCTGCATTGCATTTAGGAAATAATAGAGTCAAGTAACCACATAGAAGTCAACATTAAAACCTAATTAAAATTTTATCAAGCACAACCTTATCTTTGTTAGGAAATTTTCTCGAACTTGCAATTATTGTTTGGAATAGGTAACCATGACATCAACCAAAGACAACCAAGCAATAACAACTAAAGAGGAAACATGTTGGCAATATGCTAGATAGTTACCAAGCTACAGGGGGGTGAATAGCGTTTTGAAAATATTTCAGAGATTTGATAAAAATGGATTTTGATAAAATTGACTATTGGAATTTTGCTTGAACAATCACAATGAATGAATCAACAAAAAACAAATATATGTGGAATAAGATTTTATCTTAGAATTGAGATATTCATGATACAAATATTTTTACACAATCAATTATTAATAATCCTTGAACAAGGTACAAAATAATACACAATTTCAAACCAAACCTATGTGAACAAAAATACTATGCTATCAAATAAAATCACAATGCAAGTGTGATTGAAGAATTGAATGGACTTTGCAATCAATTGATCTAAGCAAATTATGTGAAACCTAACTCAATGAATTAGGTTAATTTTCAATGAAAAAACAACTTAGATCAATATTAGAAATTAACTTATCAATTATTCAATAAATCACATGCAATATCAAAAAGTAAAAAGGATAGGAAAGAGAACGAGAACACCGGTGTTTATAGTAGTTCACCCTTTTTTGTCCTCGCTTAGGGCTACATCTACTCTACTTTATGAAGTACGCTTTCACCAAGGTCATCCACTATGTAACAAATGTTGATTACAATGTTTACAAGAGTTCCTTCAAATTAAATCCCTAATTCTTCAACTCCTTTTAAAAACACTCCCCCAAACTTCAAGTGCCCCTTGAATTTGGTGCTCCTTGAATCTTCGGATCCTTGAATGCCCGTGCACTCCTTCGACCTTTTCAATCGAGTCTTTAATGCTACGTCCGGTAAACAAACCCCCTTCGACTTCAAGAACGGTTAGAAAGACCCCCAAGTCCTTTGGAGGTGGAATGAGATTATTCACTTCCTTTGAAGCCTTGATTAAGCACAATCAATCTTCTTGAGAGAACCAACTTACAATCCCTACTAGCACCCTACAGAATCTATGCACTCAAAGAACAAGGTGATTCTAAGAAAAAGTGTTTAATCTTGAAGAATGTATGAACAATGAGTTTTTGAGACCTAGAGAGAATAGATGCAAATGATTCAATAATTTTGGAGTTATGAGAGGAAGAGAATATATAGTGAG